>Ga0075528_10000048_pt1 | contig 19079 bp, 9 predicted proteins | sample NGEPer16B_FD_76827 | JGI IMG/M metagenome (GOLD analysis project Ga0075528, IMG submission 76827) | Arctic peat soil microbial communities from the Barrow Environmental Observatory site, Barrow, Alaska, USA - NGEE Permafrost159B-16B | ecosystem: Environmental > Terrestrial > Soil > Wetlands >... | reverse complement strand
ATACGCAAATGAGGGACTTGGATATTGCATTGAACGACATAGCGGATTTCTTCGCCAAAATAAAACTGAATGACCAAAACATCAGTTTTCTGCAGAAAAAGACAGAAGTGGTATCTGCGCAGTTAAATGATGACTTGCTGAAGCTCGACGAGGAAGAAGCGAAAGACCCGCCGGATAACAAAATTGTTGCGGCGCTTACGAAAGAGATTGATCAGCTCGAAAAACTATTGACTGAATTAAAGAAAAACCTTGAATCGGCACTAAATGAAGCACAGAAATTAAGGCGCGAACAGCAATTAGCTACAGCAAAGCAAAGGGAACTTGAAGGTAAAAAAGATGATCTTCAAAACAATATAGCGAGCCTGCAGGCGGATTTGGCAGGCCTTTTACAACAAGGTAACAATTCAAATCCGGACGAAATCCTTAAAACGCTTGAAAATCAGAAAGCAAATTATAACCGTGCAAAATCACAGGCAGCCACGGCAAGTTTGGCTGTCATCAAAGCGATAGAGGGATTGTATATTGACCCGCATCCGCGCGCTGGAATCACACAGCTCAATGACAATATTCCATTCCTTTTATTTCCCCTCCGGATAGAGACAAGGTTTATGCTTGGCGGAAGACAACCGGAACTATGGCTCCGTATTTATCCCGACGATATTGCCATCCATACGCACGAAAAACTTTTGACTTCAAAAGAATTAACCGGGGGCATCACTTACTGGAAAGCAATTTTCGATGCGGAAAAAACAGGAGCAGACAACAAGGAAGATATGAAGAAGGCAGCATGGGAAGCACTTGTCCAAAGCTTCCGTCCTCAACGCTCTGCCTGGATCGCTTTACAAACGAAACCGGTGAACTGGAGTGATGATCCCGCAGCGATTGAAAACGCAGATGAACTTATTTTCCCGGAGCCGGAACTTACAAAACCCGACACCTGGAGCCGTGCGCCACGCGTAAATGTATTACCCGACAAGTTTGTCATCACCTTATATGAAGGCGATGCAGTGGCAAGGGAAGTGGTAGGAAATATTGTACCCGATGAATTATTTGTGGGCCCCGACCCCATGGAACCCGATGATGCATTTATTACGAAGGATGAGAAGCTAGGATTTGGCGAGAGCTACGACTGGACATCTGATTTCGATAAAGCCATCTTAAATGGAATGGGCTTCAAAATACCTCTGACACCTTCGCAGGTGGTAAATGGCTTTAGTAAGATAATTGCTTTAGGTGTAAACCTGTCAGCAAGTGCACCTACTGCTAAAAAAATGGTAGAGGATCTGATTGACAATCATCACTATTCGCCGAAAGGCTTCAGCATTGTCCCGCAAGGATGTGCCACCAACAATACCGATGAGAGCGGCTCCGGTTATACAAAAAATGATTCGCTGAATACGAGTTATGTCACAGAAGCCGGGACTCCGTTGTTCGCAGAGACTGATGATTGTGATGGGAAAAACCTCGCAGATGCACTGGGAATTGAATATGCCCCTTTGCAAAATATTCTGCACAGCAACGGGACGGATCGGAAAGAAGCGGTTGCAATGAATACCGCCCTTTATCCTTCCACACTGGGTTATTATTTTGATGCTATGTTAAGCCCCGTAATAAGCGATGCGCTGCAGGACAAATTAAGAGATTTTTTTGTTGATCATGTAACCGGACGTGGGCCACTGCCTGCCATACGGGTTGGAGATCAGCCTTATGGTTTATTATTGACAAGCAATTTTGATCAGTGGAAATGGAATGCAAACCGGGGCATATTTAACCGTGCAATCCTTGATTATAGTTTTCTGAATAGCTTATATGCCATATTAAAAGATTATAACGAAATATGGAAAAGCCTGTTAAACAAATTATCCTATGTTGGTAAGCCCCTAAGCGATCCTTCACAATTATTGATGGATATTATTGGGCTGCAACCCAACTCTGCATCAATTTATCAGCGCATCGGATATTCGACCGACTATTTAAAAAACCTTAACCAATTCCAATATGGCGGGATTTACTTCAAAGACCTCATCGATAACCTGATCTCCAAATTTACAACGTTGTCGTTTCTGCAAAGATTCGGTTACAAAGCAGATGTCAATGGGGTTTTGAAGACGCCACAATTACTGCAACTGATCTATCAGCATTACCATACAACATTGGATGCTGCAAATATTGTAGATAATGTTCCCCTTTCTGAAACGGATAAGATTACTTTCTACGATCAGGCAGCAAAAAAGAATTATCTCAACTGGCTTGCCGAAATTGATACATCCGACACTTTAGAAAAACAGGATTTTGGTACCGGCAATAAAATCCCCACTGCGCTGATGTATATGCAGCTTCGTCGCAGTCTTTCGTTACAGTTGCATAAATCTTCAGTTTTATGGTTTAAGAAGAACAATTTAGACCTGGCTTTTACATTGAAAGCCACGAATTTTCACAATGTCAGACCTGCCGGAGATCTTTCCAAATGGGAAATGATGAAAGCGAAAGTAAGTGTTGCTGCCCCTGACCATCCACAAAGCAACCAACTTATTTCAGAATTTTTACTGAACATTGGAAGAAATGAAGAAGAAGCCGCATTTCTTACTTCGATGAAAAAATCGCTGGCTTTACTGGCAGATTTACCGACCGCAAGATTGGAACGGTGTTTTATGGAACATCTCGATACCTGTAATTACCGGCTGGATGCCTGGCAAACCGGTCTCTTTAATTTGAGGTTATCGCAGCAAAGACAATTGCAAAACGAGAACCGTACGAAAGGGATTTACCTGGGTTCGTTTGGCTGGGTGGAAAACGTTCGGCCATCAGCCAAGCGAAAATTAGTAACCGATCAGGTACCTGACAAACTAAAACCTAAAGATAACCACCCACTTTATGAATATACTGACAATGGAGGGTTTGTTCATGCTCCTTCTCTTAACCATGCCTCTGCCGCTGCAGTTTTACGCAGTGGATATATGAGTCATGCAACTCCTGCAAACCCTGATGTAATGGCGGTAAATCTTTCATCCGAAAGAGTCCGCAGGGCATTGTTTATCCTGGATGGAATGCGCAACGGTCAATCGCTCGAAGCATTGTTAGGCTATCAGTTCGAAAGAGGTTTACACGATCAGGGATCTTCGGATGATGGACTTAAGAAGCTCAACTTATATATTTACAACTTCAGGGAAGCGTTCCCGCTTCAATATCATCACGTTCTGCAACAGGGAACCAATACCGCTCTGGATAGCATTCCGGAAAACAATGTGGTGAATGGTGTTACTCTTGCAGAAAACACCGCCGGTTTCCCGTTTGGCGCAACTGGTGAAGTGGTTTCTGCCACTGTAAATGAACGCAATGCGATCATCATCGAAAAAGATAAATTGTCCGATACCCTTGATGCCGTAAAAGATCTGCTGACATCGGAAAGTGTTTTCCAGCTGGTACAGGGAAACTTTGAGCGTGCCGGAGCTTTGGTGAATGCAATTAAAGACGCCGTTATTCCGGCTGCTTTGGATGTGATTGATACACCCAGGGGAAGTCATTTCTCCATAACTAATAGGGTCATTGTCAATTTTGGAAATGTGGATGCAACAAATGTGGCCAACAATCCTTGGCCTGCGGTTGCAATGACACCCCGGGCAAAAGTGGAACCTGGAATTAATAAATGGCTTGGCAGTATCATCGGCGATCCGGATAAAGTAGTTTACACTGTTTCGTATCTTGATGTCCTTGAACTACCCCAGTCGGAAGAAGTTTGGACATTGACAAAATTGGCAGTTCAACCCATTGACCTTGTATACCTAACCGGCAATGAACTGAATACGGGGGAAAAAGACAAAACTTCGTTGTCAGAATTGGAAAGCCGGATTGCCTGGCACTACAGAAGGTTGCACGGATTGGATGATGGTACAACTGTAAAAATTGAATTTAAACAGCCTGAAGGAGAACCAGGTAAACAAACTTTTGCCGAAATACTTCCTTTGCTGCGCATGCTTCGTGCGTTGATCACCGATTCACGGTACCTGGATGCCGAGGATTTTGAGCCTCATTCCAAAAAAAGTCTGGCAGATAAAAATAACCCAAAAGCGTTGGATGATGCTGAATTGCTTTCAAGGGTTCAGCAGGTTCAAACGGCGTTTACGTCGAACCTCAACACGGTTAGCAGTCTTGTGATTCTTGCCCAGATACCTGATCCCGATGCGAACAACCTTGTAACAGATTACCACAATCTGAAGGATGCATTCGGGGCATTAGACAAAGCAAAACTAACTTTTGAGGATATCGATTTTACTTTTGGAAATGCAGTGGCTTCACAGTTGCAGGATTTGCTAAATAGCATTTCAAACTTTGGTATTGCTGATGCATTTCCGAAGTATTCCACCGTACCTGACAACGAATCAAAAGCATTGCTTTTGGAACAGGCTCGAAGTATCGTCAGAAGAATGGTCGCGACCGATAAATCGGTGACAACTATCCTTGCCGCCGCAATTCCACTTACCGGAATTCAACAAAAAGTAGCCGAATATTTACGTGCCGGAAAACTGATGTTACAGGAAGCATTTAATATTCTTCCCCGGTTTAGTTTTAATAATGAAGCAGATATCCAGCTTTCGCAGGGAGACACTCTCCAGTTGTTAAATCATGCCTCGACGAATCTCAAAATGAAATACCCCGTGGATGAATGGATGCAGAATGCTTCGCATGTGCGGCCCCGGCTATCGCGTTGGGACCAGGTTCGCTCCCTGTACGAACTTAACAACACGGATGAACTAAAGGTGAATGCGTTGCAGGTTCCCTACCGGACAAACGACAGTTGGCTGGCCGTTGAATATCCTGAAATTGATCCCGTAACCAATCAGCCTTTCAACATCGTCCACGATACGTTGTCGATAGTTACACATGGCAATCCTTTTGTGCCTGCCGCAAAACAAGCTGGACTATTAATTGACGACTGGACAGAAATGATGCCAACCAACGAAGAAACTACGGGCATAACATTCAATTACAACCAGCCAAATGCAATGCCTCCTCAGGCTTTATTGCTTGCGGTAACACCCGAAGAGAAGGGTAACTGGACATGGGATGACCTGATTGGTATTTTGAATGACACTTTAAACCGTGCCAAATTAAGAGCTGTTGAACCAAAATTACTGGATGAACTGACACAGCCAGAAATCAATATTTTAAGACCGGCAGTGATTGCCGATTTTTCACAATATGATTTAAACGTAGCATTGGATTACAGGATGAATTTAGTAAAACTTGTCAGTGAATTGCCCATAAAATCAGTGGCTATGGCCATAAAGTAAATCGTGAAAATGCAATGCTTCTCCTTTAAAGAGATTTAAAAATTATATGAAACTATAAAATATTAAGATATGCCTGAAACCCTACCATTTGCAACATTATTACTGGCAGAATACCGTATACCTTCCATTACGGCGTATAACAGGCTTGAAACTTCGCCTCGGACTGCCAACTTCGACAGGAGTCTGAAAGCGGAGGTCAGGGATGCCATGTGGATGCTAACCCGTCAATGGCAATTTGGAGAATTCGAGGGCGAAGATGCTGCAACTCCTGTTACTGCACAGATACTGGGAATGCATACATCAATGGACCGTGTGAGTTTTCCTGTTGGTCAGCCTTTTGCTTTAAAGCAGGATATGCCGCTGGAAACGCATGTTGAACGGGAAACAATCCGCCCCGATCTGGCTATTGCGGTGCAGATGGGAAGGTACTTTCTGAAACTGATGAAAGAAAATGGGTTGGAAGCTTTGTTGCCCGATTTTATTACGAGGTACCCGCTCAACTTTGTGATTGACCCGAACGACACTGATGCCTTGCAGCTTTATCAATCTATGAGAAATAAGGTATTTAACGGCTATTCATTATACGCGGAGATCATTACACCTGAGGGTGCTGCAACTATTTTCGAAAACTGGATTGACGTTGCATTTCCTTTGACTAAAGTTAAATTTAAAACGATGGCCACCTTATTCAGTGATTGGCACCAACGTAATTACAGTCAGCCCGATACTACGGATGATACCGCCTGGCTCCCATCCCAGCTCGAATACCAGTTCAGTATCTCTTCACCTCAAAACCAACAGGTAACCTTATCTGCCGAACAATACTACGAAGGTCACCTCGATTGGTATTCGTTTGACATGGATCCGCGTAAACAAGTTACCTTGCCCGGACAGTCTGAAGAACAACAGGCCCCCACAGAAAACTACGTTTCATTCCTTCCTGCACCCATTGCTTTCAGGGGAATGCCCAACCCAAGATATTGGATGATGGAAGAGAACCAGACCGATTTCGGAAAAATCGATACCACCCCTACAGGCTTATTGCACCTGATGCTGGCAGAGTTCGGGCTGATCTATTCAAACGATTGGTTTATGCTCCCCTACCCGCTTCCGATCAATACTTTGTGTGAAATAAAAGGGATCGTAATAACCGATGTTTTTGGACAGGAAATTTTTATCCGGCCAGCCGGAAAAGGGGCGGAAACCAACTGGCACAGGTGGGCGATGTTTCATCACTCCTCCAAAATAAATACACTGAACAATACCAACTTATTTTACCTCACACCGGCCATTACCAAATCGTTGGAAAGTCCTCCGCTCGAAGAAGTAAACTTCCTGCGCGATGAAATGGCCAACATGGTTTGGGCAGTCGAAAATATTGTGCCATCGCAAACTGGCAAGGGGGTACGTGGAAACGAGATGGCTTTATCGGATAATCCTGTCGGTCCGTTTGTACCTGCCGGCACAGCCGAAATCCGGTATGTGGTTGGGACGACCGTACCCGATAACTGGAAACCATTTGTACCGGTCCATATCGATGGCAGCGATACGGAAATCCGTTTTCAGCGTGCGCGCATGCCTGGTGCAAAACCACCCTTTGGCGTTTTATTAAAAGAAAAACCGGCCCCTTATTTTATCAACGAAGAAGAGGTACCTCGTGCAGGCGTTATTGTGACCCGCTCGTTCCAACGAACACGATGGATAAACGGCAAGACATTCCTGTGGATAGGAAGAGCAAAAGAAGCTGGCAAAGGCGAAGGGTGGAGCAATCTTAAATTCGACCAGATCGAGGATATTACAAGTTGAAAAATTAATAAATTGATTTAATCATGGCAACCACCGATGAAAATAAATCCGGCTCTGAGGAAGATCTGCCGATGCCGGCACACCGCGTTTCTGTTTCGGGTTATGCCATTATCGGAGTAATTGGGTTTATCGTTTCGCTTTCAGTGATCTATTATTACCTGCAATTTATCCAGGGCAAAGTATCAGATGAAGTGGATCAGCGAATGTTTTACCTGATATTGGTATTGTTTGGCATTTCAGCGAGTGCGCTTGTATTTGGTGTGATGAATACCTATGCCGTTTTAAAAGGGGAAAAACAAAATGTACAACTGAAAATGGCCGGACCTGGAGTAGGCGTATTACTTGTTGTATTAGGTGGCTTATACCTTCCTCCGAAACCTGCAGAAAAAAATGTAACCGTCAGGGTATTTGACTGGAAAAATAATCCGGTAAAACAGGGTGATGTTAAAATATACCTGAAAGAGTACATACGCACTCAATCGGTTGATAATATGGGTCAGGCGCTTTTCACGGGCATCCCGGCTGATATGTTCAACAACAAAATGAAGATTGAAGTATCAAGTCCTGGTTATGCCACCAAAAGTTTCGATACCCTTCTTGTCAATTCAAACCCGCTTGAACTCACATTACCGCTTACAACTGTCGTAATGATCTCAGGAAAAGTAAAAACCGCTGCTGAAATGCCCATTAAAGGAGTCGAAATAGATGTTGATGGTACACGGTATTATGCCGTTTCCATCACAGATGGAACTTATAATCTCAGGCTTGAAGAATACACGCTTGGGGATGAAATTACACTTACCACCTCCCACAAGAATTTTGAAGATAAAACCATTTCGCTCCGGATCAACTCACCTGAAATTAAAAACCAGGATATTTTTTTAAATCCCATTAAACACTAAAAATTACAGCCATGAAACGAGCATGTTTGCAAAACACTATCATGGATGAGGATCATCTTATGCGAGTTCCATCCGGCCATATAATAACAGATTATTCACGGGTGAAACGAGCATGTGAACAAAACACAATCATAGATGAGAAACATCTTATGCGAGTTCCGTCCGGCCATTTAAAAACAAGTTATATACGGACGAAAGCTATTTGCTGTAGTTTGCTTTTTATTCTTTGTTATCATGCTCAAAGTCAGGATCTCATTATAAAAGGGAAAGTAAGATGCATCAATCAGAATCCAAACTCAACTAAAGGGGCTGAAAATATTATTGTTGTTCCAACTTTTATGCCATCCCGGGCAACCATTACTGCCTCCATGCCTTCGGGCTATTTTGAATTTAATACGGGAGTGCCAATTTCAAAACTGCAGGATAAGATGGTAACGATCTATGTGATATCCCGATGTACAAATTGTAAGGAAGTGGCAAAAAGGGTCTTTATTTCGGAAGATCAGGACAGGCAAAACAGGGATGATACAAAACGGTACGTCACCGTAAAAGATTGGATGTTGAATGCCAATTGCCAAAAGGCAGAGCTAATGCCATTTGCAGCCGACAGTGTATTGAACATGGTCGTTAAACAGCCTGGCCAGGATCTTGATAATGTGTCGGCCTCTACTGCATTGGTTGGTGCACCGGCATTTCTCAACTTTCTAACAACGATTACACCAGTGGTAGGTGTTTTACCCAATTTCGGAGACTTCGCATTACAAAGCTTTGCCTCCGGGAAAATTAATTATGGAAAATTCTTATTGACCTCTCCATTAAGTCATTCGGCAAATACAGGTTTTAATTTTGCCCCTTCACGCGACATGTCAGAGGCCATGTTCTGGAATCCTTCAGCTATCTCATTTAGTAAAAAACCTCACAATATCAGTTTGCTCACCAATTTAAAGAACAACGTTAAGTTTGGCGGATTTTTCAGGGTCAACGAAAAAATCTCGGTTGCTGCCGGCGGAATATATACTATGCAGGATGAAAGGAGAAAATCAGTTTTTGCAATTCTCCCTATTAATGACCCGCCATTCTTGTTGGATGTCGATTCCACTAAAATGAACCTTAAAGAATATGCCGCTTTTCTTAGTCCTGTCTATAAGATTAATAATAATTTCAGCCTGGCGATTACACTTAAATCGGTATGGCAGGAATTCAATATACCAACCGCTTTATCGATTGGCAATGACGGATTTGGCATATTCACAGATACAAATATCAAAAAACAACATTTTGATGTAGATGTTTCTGCAACCTATAAGGTAACCAATGCCTTGCAGGCAGGAGTAAATCTGATGAACCTCGCAGGCACTGAATTGTATGCCGATGCATATGTTCCCGGACAATCAAATATCCCTGTCCAGATACAACGTTCACTTGGGCTGGGGCTCGATTATAAATTCCGGCGTTTCAATGTTGGTGCTGATATGCTTTTTACAGAAGATGGGCTTTATGATGCAGCGATAGGTGTTAACTATGTCCCTTTTAATAATGCATTGCTCTCTGCAGGAGTTGCAGTAAAACAACTAAGTTACTCGCTGGCATTTAGGATCAAGCATTTCAGAATCGCCTATATCAACGATAACGACTGGCTTATAAATGAACGAAGTAAAGGTAAGTCAGCAATCTTCAATGGCAGAATTTACGGTGGCTTTGTTTTTGATCTGAATTGAAAACAAAATTATCGCTACAGAGATGCAATAAGTATCTGGCCCTGAAAATTTTTGTATACAATCCAAATCACTCTTAGTTCAGGCAATATCCGAAGTCTATTCGGCATCTTCTGCACACCTGAAGCCGGTATTAAACAAGGAAGTCTCCTGCGAGTTTGAAGCTCTTCCGGTGGTGGTAAAACTCTTTTCTCCATTTTGATCGAAAAAGAACGACCCACCACGAATCACTTTTATGGTTGCATTGTTTTGATCAGGAAATGTACTTCCCGGATAAGGCCGATAGGTGTCTGCACACCAATTCCAAACATTTCCGCCCATATCCGTCATTCCACAAGGAGTTTCGCCGTAATAGCCAACCGGAGAAGTAAATTCAAATCCATCGGCACCCTGCCTGGCCTTCAGATCATTTCCCTGCCAAACATTAGCCATAAACTTACCATCTTTAACCAAATCGTTTCCCCAACTAAACTTTGTGGTACTTTTGCCTCCGCAACGGGCTGCATATTCCCACTCTGCCTCCGTCGGCAATCTTTTCCCTGCCCATGCTGCATAGGCTACTGCATCGTTCCAGCTTACTTGGGTCACCGGATAATCATCACCAGATCGCGCAGATAGTTTGCCCAAAGGGTATTCCCAATTGGCTCCAGGGGTCAAGGTCCAGCTTGAAGTATTGAAATTGAATACACCCGAATCGCCAAAACGATCGGCATCGGTGGTGTAGCCGGTAGTTTTCACAAAACGCCTAAATTCTTTTACCGCAACAGGAAACTTATTTATCCTGAAAGATTTAACTTCAACTTGATGAATTGGCATTTCTGCCGGAGCCCCATTATCAGCGCCCATCAAGAAACTGCTTCCCTTAAAATAAATCATTGGATTTTCATCAAGAGACGTATTTCGGGCAGGATTCGTATCAGAAATATTCTCCGCCTTTTCAGGTTTATTTTTATTTCCCGGACCTGACGAACAGCTGATTAAAAAGATTGATAAAACGAATATTAAGGTTCGGCAAAGCATCATTTATATTTTTTTTGGTTCAACTTATTTACCTTTTCATAAAATCGCCGAAAGCATTGTAAACACCTCCGGTTTGCTGTTTCACCTGCAGAATAGCCTGTTGTTCTGCCATTACTTTAAGTGTCGGATCAACAAGTTCCGTGAGCACAATCCAGATTGCAATCCTGACCGGTAGGTTTGATTAGAACAGATGATAGAGGTCTATGCTTCGCAATGAAAAATTTCCCAATTGTTTCTGTCGCAATTGAGATGAATAAAGTATTCAATAATATGCAAAAAACCTATGTAATCAATCCTTGGTGACTTTACTTCCCCACCAACTATTCTTTGGATCAAAATCTTTGGAAAGCATATTAAGCCTTTCCCTTTCTAATTCAGGAAGTTTATTTTTTACAATATCCTGCAAATATTTCATTTCCTTCTCTCCGGAATACAACGGATCCTTTTCCGGAAATTGGGCATTAACCGTTTTAAGATAGTCGAATAATTCAGAATTTAATTGCTTTACCTTATCCTGATTGTTTTTTGCCACATCATTTGTTTCCGACAGATCATCTTTTAGGTTATATAATTCTTCATGCCCGTCTTCATAATAATGAATCAGTTTCCAATCTCCTCTGCGGATAATCGAACTGGGATCGCCGCCCTGATTTCCATAGTGCGGATAATGCCAGATCAGTGAACGATCGCCTATCTGTTCACCCTTCAGGAGTGGCAATAAACTGATACCATCTTTATGCTGACCGGGTTGCAGCGGTAATCCGGCCAAATCGAGAATGGTAGGATAAAAATCGGTTCCTGAAACAGGGACATCGCAATTTTTACCTGACAGGTTCATCCATGGCACTTCAATAAAATAAGGTTCGCGAATGCCTCCCTCCCACTGGTAACCTTTTCCTCCACGCAGCGGCGCATTGTTCGTTGAATAACTATCGCCGGAAGTGACGCCACCATTGTCGCCTGTAAAGATGACAATCGTATTTTTATCCAGCCCCAGTTCTTTCAGGGCATTCAGAACTACGCCAACCGCGTCATCCATCGATTCAACCAAGCCTGCATAAACCGGATTATCCTGATGTAAACGATAAGGCAAATGGTGTTCCATCGCAAAACCATCGGGAGCAATGCCCATTTCACCGGCCTTGTCACGGTACTTTTGCCATTTGGCATTGGTAGTTTGAATAGGGCCATGAACGGCATAAAAAGAAAGGTAGGCCAGGAAAGGTTTATCCTTATTTCCTTTCATAAATTTCACTGTTTCATTGGCCAGCCTCATTTCCAGATTCTCGCCACCTGGACCATCCGGAAGATTTGGATTTTCATAAGGCGAAAAGTAACCTCCTTTTGGACTTCCTGCATCCCAACCACCCATGTTGATATCAAACCCATGATCTTCGGGCCACGAACCTTTTCTGCCCAGATGCCATTTCCCGGCAAAGAAAGTTTTATAACCGGCTTCTTTCAGTGCTTCTGGAAGCGTGATGTATTCTTTCGGCAAATTGTGAACGTAGTCTGCCGGGAGTAATTTACTATATCGGTTCATTTTACGCCAGTCTTCTCCGGAAGCTTCACCAATCCAATTGGTTATTCCATGCCGGGCCGGGAACTTTCCGGTCAGGATACTTGCCCGCGACGGACTGCAAACCTGACAAGCTGAATAACCATTGGTAAAAACCATTCCGTTGCGGGCAATTTGATCGATATTTGGGGTTTCGTAGTATTTACTGCCCATGCAACTCAAATCCGTATAACCAAGATCATCGGCGAGGATAAAAACAATATTTGGCTTTTGTATCACCTTGTTCTGCGCAAACGATGAAACAGAAAACAGCACCGCAGTAGCGGAATAAACAAATTTGGAATTTAGCTTCATGGATATACATTCTTTAGCTTGGTTCGAAGGATTAAAGCTAAGAAAGTTCAGTTCAAAATCAACTAATAATTCAGTGCCCATTGTAACTGGGAAATACGGACTCAGCGAAACTCTTAAATTTTAGTGCAATTCCAGTTTTTCTGTTTTCGCAAATCCTTCGCCACGGATGGCAATAAAAGCATTGAGCATTTCTTTCAGCTTTTCAGGATTCGATTTTGCCAGATTGTTTTGCTGACTAATATCTTCTTTCAGATTGTAAAGTTGATATTCTTCCGAATTGCCCAGTTCAATGTTTGTCTCCTTGTTTATGGCTGGTCCTTTATATGGTGGGATCATGATCCAGTCTCCTTTGCGCAAGGCTGTTCTGGTACTTGCTTCGAGCACCAGGCTTTCTCTGCCGGTATCACTGGTTCCCATCAATACATCCAAAAATTCTTTACTGTCGGTGCTGATTTCTTCGGTACCAACTAATTTAGCCAGGGATGCCAACAAATCCATCTGGCAAATCAATGCATCCGAAACTTTAGGCTGAATTTTACCTTTCCAGCAGGTGATAAACGGAATGCGGGTTCCGGCTTCAAACAAACTGTATTTTCCGCCTCTCAACTGTCCGGAAGGTTTATGATCTCCCTGTTTTTCAACTGCATCGTCGTAATAACCATCGTTTAATACCGGACCATTATCACTTGAAAATACGATCAGCGTGTTTTCAAGCAAACTTTCTGATTGAAGGGTTTTAATAAATTCGCCGATGCACCAGTCGGCTTCCAGAATAGCATCACCTCGTGGTCCCATTCCCGATTGACCAACAAAACGTGGATTTGGTGTTCGGGGCACATGTGGCTCGTTCAAGGCATAATACAAAAAGAATGGATGATCTTTATGACTTTTTACGTAGGTCTGTGCTTTTGCCAGGAAATGATCGGCCAAATTGATGTCGCTCCATTTGGCTTTTTCGCCGCCTTTCATAAATCCAATGCGAGGAATTCCGTTCACAATGCTGTTGTTATGTCCGTGATGCCATTTCATAGTAAGCATTTCAGGATGATCGAGGGCTGTTGGCTCTCCTTCAAAGTTTTTCTCGTAACTCACTTCAATCGGATCGTTCAGATCCACTCCATCTACATTTCCATTGTCGATATAAACGGTTGGAACACGATCCTGCGTAGCTGCCATAATATAGGCATAATCGAAACCAACTTCATTTGCCCCAGGGGAAATATGCCTGTTCCAATCAACCACTCCGGTACCCATACCCAAGTGCCATTTGCCGACAACAGCTGTTTGATAGCCTTGTTTTTTGAACATTTTGGGTAAGGTTACCTGTGCAGTATCAATTATTAAAGGCGCTGTTCCGGGAAGAATTTTCGCATCCTTGTTGCGCCAGGGATAAACGCCAGTTAATATGCCATAGCGACTGGGTGTACAGGTTGCCGAAGTGGCATAGCCGTTTGTAAATCGAACTCCGGCATTGGCCAGCGCATCGATATTCGGAGTTTTCAAACCCACTCCACCGTAACAGCTTAAATCGCCATAACCCAAATCGTCGAGATAAATTACAACCACGTTTGGTTTGTTTAAGGGTTTTTCAACCTTTTTCGGAGTTGTTTGGCATCCAATTGTGGTTGATAAAGTTGCGAATGCCAGACAACTAAAGGATGTATTCTTGAAATTCATATATCAGATAATTTTATTAATCAAACTGTTGCTGTATTAAAAAGTCAATTAAACAGACCTGGACAATTAAAAACGTTGATTGAAACGAAAGTAGTCAAAGTAATTATCAGTAATGCAGTTGCAATTCCAGCTTCGTCCTTAATTGGGTCAATTATCATTATTTCGACAAAATCATTAACTGTAAATTGAAGCTGATCGTTGATATCGGGAACCACCATGTCATTCATGTCAACCGCAACGATGTACAAAAATAGTATATAGTTGCACTCGACCTGCGGTTTTCTTCCACTTTCATCAAACCAAAACTTTAGAGCAACGGGTTTCCCATGATAAAAATTTTAAAATAAACACTTCGCTTTTACTAAAAATATTTCTGACTTTAAGGGTTGCGCTTAGAAGAATTATTCTCAGTTTTACAGCATGTGGGATAACAACCATCTTTAGGTTTCAAACATCTAAACAGGAGCAGGTAGCAGTTGCCTTTAAGGTTCAAATAATAGTGAGTAAGTTGTTGAAGGTATATAATGTCATATTTTTCTTCTTTGCGAACCTTGCATCTTTGCGCGACCTAATCATATATTTCACGCAAAGACACTAAGAACGCAAAGTAAAAGAAAAGGTAAATCAATATTCTCAAATCACATGGAAAAGCAAATAACCATCTTCCTCATCTTTATATTTTCCATCTTCATGGATCAGGCAGTGAATATCACCTTTGCCCAAGCCAGGTTAAATGATGCGTCCTCTTTCACAGAAAAAGCGACCGTCAACCCAAATACTTCTGTTCGTTATTCGCCGGAAGATATTAGGATGAGTCCGGTGACGTTGGCCCGTATTGAGTCTATTGTAAAAGAAGGTATTAAGGCCAGGGCTTTGCCCGGATGTCAGGTAATGGTTATGAAAGATGGTAAGTCCGTTTACAATAAATGTTTTGGATACTATACCTACGATACCACACAAGAGGTGAAGCCGACTACCCTGTATGATCTGGCATCCCTTTCGAAGACGACAGGGACCTTACTGGCGATCATGAAACTTTACGACAACGGTCAACTCAAATTGACAGATAGGGCATCCAGGTATCTCACGTTCCTTCGGGGAACAGACAAGGAAAACATCACGATAAAAGAGTTGCTGTTGCATGAAACAGGTTTACCAGGCGACCTTTCATGCTATCGTCTGGCCACAACAAAAGAGAAGGCACATGCTGTTCATATGGGTTGTACAAACCTACAATACAAGGAAGACTGGGTATCCACAATTCCCAAGGCAGAATATACCTTGCAGGTATCTGACAGCTTCTACCTATACGAACACTTCCACCAGGCAGCAATGCAAATGATCGCCAATATACACCTGAGAAGCAAAACCTATCTTTATAGCAGTGTGAACTTTATATTACTGAAAGAGATCGCTGAATTTGTTAGCGGGATACCTATGGATGTGTTCCTGGACCAGGAATTCTTTACGCCCATGAAACTAAACAACATGGCTTATCTTCCTTTGCGAACCCATCAAAAGAAAGATATAGCACCGACGTTTATAAAGGATTTCCTGCGTAACGGAGTCTTGCAAGGTTATGTACAGGATCCGGATGCCGCCTTTTTGGGTGGAGTAGCAGGGAATGCAGGTTTATTTGCCACAGCCGGTGATGTTGCGACCGTCTATCAGATGTTACTCAACAGAGGTGAGATGGATGGAAAACGTTATCTGAAGGAAGAAACATGCAGGATCTTTACAACGACCACCTCTAAAAGTGCCAGACGTTACCTGGGTTTTGACAAACCTGTTCCTGCAAATCCAAAACACAGTCCGTGCTGCGCTTCAGCGCCAATGGAGGTTTATGGACATACCGGTTATACCGGAACATGTTGCTGGGTAGATCCGGTTAACAAGTTCGTTTTTGTATTTTTAAGTAATCGTACCTATCCCAATGACGCCGTAAATAAACTGGCAAAAATGAATATACGAACCAGGATACAAGAAGTGATTTATCAGTCGATGAAGAAATGATACAAATTAATACCTGGCTGCGTAAGTTTCGTTCCTTCTAAATTTGTAAAATTGCACGCCCTGCAGAATTCTGGTCACCGCTTCGTTCGAAGGAGTGTTCCGCTTCGTAAAAGGCAACAATAGAGATGTTCCCGGTTCATAAAAATAAAATGAGTAAAAAACAGATCCTTATCAGTGCGGTATTCCTTGGTTTGGCATTGATCGGTTGTAACCACGCAAACCAACGCCCACCAACCGGAAAATTCGGTGCCGCAATCAGCGCGAGTGCTGTAAAAGACAGTGTCGTTGTCAAACAGGACGAAAATACCGCAGACCAGATTTATGCAAAACCGGAAGTGCCCGTTCTTTGCTATCACCGTATTTCGGATGGCCCTAAAAGCGAATACAGGGTAAGCCCGGCAATATTTTCCGCGCATATGAAGATGTTGTCGGATAGTGGTTACCACTCCATCTCTCCCGATCAATTATATGACTACCTGGTTTTTAATAAGACGTTGCCTGAAAAACCGTTCATCATAGCCTTTGATGATTCGAGAGCAGAACATTACGAGATTGCTGCTCCCGTGATGGAAAAGTATGGATTCAAAGGCGTCTTCTTTATCATGACCATTACCTACAACAAGAAGAATTACATGACAACCGATCAGATTGTACAGTTGGAAAAAGCAGGGCATACCATCGGACTGCACAGCTGGGATCACACGATGGTGACCAAATATAAAGAAGCGGTTGATTGGAAGAAACAGGTGGCAGATCCTAAAAAAAAGCTGGAAGGCATTGTTGGCAAGCCAGTTGAATACTGGGCTTACCCGAATGGTGTTTATGACCACAACGGGGCGGAGGAACTCAGCAAATATTTTAAGCTTTCGTTTACCCTTTATTCAAAACGCGATTCAGTTGTACCCTTACAAACCGTCCGCAGAATGATTGTTCCGGAATGCACATCGCAAGGATTGCTTAAATCGATGCACCGGACATTTGGTAAGTAAAAAAATAATAAAAGAGCCTTGGGAACTGGAATCATGAACAAGTCCTAAAAGACTTTATTAACTTGCCATTTTTATTTTCCAGATTCCTTTATGAGCTATAAACACGTTATTCCGTTCTTAACCCTTACCTTCCTTTTTATCCTTACCGGATGCAATCTTAAAACAGAAAAAAAAACCGGGAAACAATCTATCGAAAAACCGGCTGTCCAATTACCAACCGTCGAAATACCGGAAACGAAAGTCATCGAGATCGATACGGTGGCATTTCAAAATAAACTGCGGGCGCTGGCAAACGGTGATACATCCGGCTTATGGCCTAATAACCTTCGCTTTTATCCTTTGGCAGGACATGTTCTGCCTTACAAAAGGATTGTTGCCTTCTACGGTAACCTTTACTCGAGAAAAATGGGGGCATTGGGTGAATATCCGCCGAAGGAGATGTGGGAAAGATTAAATGTCGAAGTGAAGGCATGGGAAGAAGCAGATCCTTCCACTCCTGTGCAACCTGCGATCCATTACATTGCCGCAGTGGCGCAAGGTACTGAAATGAAAGATGGTCAATACTGTAAACGGATGCCTGAGTTTATGCTTGATTCGGTATTGACGATCGCAAAGATGGGAAATGCCATCGTTTTTTTAGACATACAGGTTGCACTGAGTAATGTGAAAAATGAAGTTCCCAGATTGGAAAAATACCTGAAAATGCCCAATGTACATTTGGGGATTGATCCCGAATTTTCGATGCAGGATGGCGACCTACCGGGTCATAAAATTGGGTCGATGGATGCAACTGATATTAATTTTTGCTCGGAATACCTGGCCAAACTTGTAAAGGAAAACAACCTGACGCCTAAAATCCTAATCGTGCACCGCTTCACACAAGGGATGGTCAAAAACTACAAGAATATAAAGTTGCGCCCCGAAGTGCAGATCGTGATGAACATGGATGGCTGGGGTGAGCCCGTACTGAAATACAGCACCTATAAGCGATACATTTACCAGGAACCGGTACAATTTACCGGATTCAAACTATTCTACAAAAATGACCTGAGAAAAGCGCCTCACCGGATGTTAACGCCGCCTGAACTGATGAAACTGAAACCTCAACCCATCTATATTCAATATCAGTAAATAAACCCTTCTGAGTTATTCGCCACTAAAGCGATGAATAATAAAATTGTATACAAGTTATTGTATTCAATATTTGTAAATTAGGTAATAAGGTTTGAATCTGTGATTTATTCCATTTCGACTAAGGCTAATTTAAAAAATAAGGTTTTTAAGACATCGAATTTAAGTTGATCCAATTTGATGATAGCAAACCATGACTTGTGAATAACGCTTAGATCCCACCGCCTGGGCTGGCACGAAAGGCTTTTCTCCCCTTCGTGAATCCCTTCGTGTTCGTGAGAAAGTTAAAATACTTAACTGCAAAAGAAATTAAATGGCATCTTAAAGGTTCAAATCTAAAATCTTAGTACTTTTAGTTGATTTTTCAACCGCACTTCCCAGATGGGCTATTAATCAATTTAAAACTAATTTAAAGAAAGATGGAATCTGAACACAAAAAATCGAACAATGAAACTGGTAGCAAAACCAGTCGCCGTGAGTTTTTTAAGCGGACAACTGCGCTGGCAGGCGGATCAGCACTTTTATCAGCAATTCATTCCAATTTGTTTGCAGAAATCACAAAACCGGATGATTCCAGGCTGATTACCGAAACCATTCGTTACACAGGCGTAAGTGGTCCCATGATTGCCTATATGGCCCGGCCATCGGGTAAGAAGAAACAC
>Ga0075528_10000046_pt1 | contig 19099 bp, 14 predicted proteins | sample NGEPer16B_FD_76827 | JGI IMG/M metagenome (GOLD analysis project Ga0075528, IMG submission 76827) | Arctic peat soil microbial communities from the Barrow Environmental Observatory site, Barrow, Alaska, USA - NGEE Permafrost159B-16B | ecosystem: Environmental > Terrestrial > Soil > Wetlands >... | reverse complement strand
GAATCGGAGTTTTCGTCCCAACGCCGGCAAAGGTATAACGGATCGTAAATCCGGCCAATCTGATAATGGCGGCTAATGGCCAATCCCAATGCATAATCTTCTCCGTAGCTCACATTCGGAACCTGTATTTCGCGAAGTACAGGTGTATAAAATGCGCGAGGCGCTCCCAAACCATTAATTCTTAATGCATTATTTCTTCCGTTGTCAGGTGTCCACTCTTTGTGGTCGATCAATCCCGGAGGAATCTCCTCCAATTTGAAGTTTACCATTTTGTACGAACCTACTACCATCGCGCAGTTCTGATGGTAGAATGAGGCTACAATGCGCTGAATAACGGTGTTGTCGATGTACAAATCATCACTGTCTAACTGGATGGCAAACTTTCCGCAATCGGGATGGTTGATTGCTTCATTCCAGCAACCACCAATTCCAAGATCTTTACGCTTAGGAATCACATGAACAATACGATCGTCAGAATCCGCAAACGATTTGATAATCTCTGTTGTTCCGTCGGTGGAATAATTGTCGACAATGATCAGGTTGAATTTAAAGTCAACCTCCTGACTTAAAACCGATTTTATCGCATGCCTTATTGTTTTGGCGCGATTCCACACTGGGATAATTACAGATGCTTCGTATTTAAAGTTACCGGCAGAGAATGCAATCTCCTGGAATTTAGGAGTTAGCCAGGCACCAACCACTTTCAAATGTGCAGTGCAAGCTTTTTCCATCTCTATCTGCTTAAAACGATTGCGGGGATCAACATAGTCAAACATTTTCTCACCCGATTTGCGGGTATCCAATTCGAGTTCAGTATAAAGCAATTCGGGCAGATGAACCAGTTTGTAATTTTGCGATACCTTCAACCGAAGATCGTATAAACCGGCAAGTTCAAATTCCTCCTCCATACTTTGGATAGCTTCAACAAACGCATCAGTTCGGAAGAGCAATAAAGAACCGAAGTCGAAATCGTCACGCAGACTACCATCCTGGTATTCAATGACAGGATGGGGTTTTAAAGCGCCATTCTTCTGTTCATAATAGTCGGAATACACGATCCCTGCGCCACTACTGTTGGATGCCTGCATCATGCGACGCAACGCATTCTGTCCGAGATCAAGCGGCAAAGTTTTGGTGTAAAGTAAAGTAAATGGAGTCGTTACATTTTTTGCAAACGCTTTGATTGCCTTTGTAGAACTGAAATTATCCAATGATATTTTGACGATGTCAGTTCCTTCAGCGGAGTATTCCATATCGCCGACCATCACAATCTTTTCTACGACACCAGAATCTCTTAATGTTTTGAGTGTTGGTTCAAATTCAATTCCATACTGAATTGGAAAAAAACAAGTAATCAGATTTTTCATTTTAAATATTTTAAGTTGATTTACTTCAGTTCAAAAAAATGGATGATTTGTTGCATAAGTGTTTTACGATCAGTCGAATCTGTGATTGACTCGAACGGTAATCCAATTGCGACTATTTTGTATTTGCCATCGAACACAACGCCGGCACTAACATTATTTTCGCCATAGCGGAATGCCGTGATGGCGTTTTTTCCTGCAGGCTCAATCCCGTCCGGAGCTTCTACGGTATAGATTTCCGGGTTATATGTTGTATTAAAATTCCATTTTCCGTTCAGCCATTTTCTTGCATAATCGGTGGCATAAAAAGAACCACCTTTAGATGCATGACCGGTTCTCCAGGTAAAATGCAAAACGTCTTTGGCAAATTTGGCAGTAATAGAGTCGTTGTTTTCACCAAATTCAGATCCGATATAAGCGCCTGAAATAAAAAGTTTACACCCATTTTCTGTCAATTCTGATATCTTTGACTTCATAGCAGGGGTATAAATTTTGTAATCGACTAACATCGTATCTTTTAAGCTTGGTGTTGACCGCTCTTCACCCAAAATAAGATCAGTAGCAAAATAGGGAGAAATATCGAATTTGGTTTTACTAAAAACCTCATCACTTGTTGAGACAAATGAATAGCCGGCAGCCATAATCGCCTTTCCATGGATAACAGGATAATCAAAACTGTTACCGGGAATTACTTTTCCCTCCATATCGCCATAGCTCGCTCCCCAACCTGGACTATCGTCGTCGAGCCATGCAGATTTGCGATCAAAATCATATTGAAATCCTACAAAGCTGATATCCTGCTGATCGGCAACACCCTGATCTTTCCACCAGGCAACGCCTGCAGTAACCCCGTTATCAAAAATTGCTGGGGCGCAAATGCGATCAAAACCATTAACAACCAGTATATTGCCTTTGCTATTACTCTTTAATCCGACAGAAAGGGTCTCGCCTGAAAAGCTTTCACCTCCCTTATTCATTGCTGTAACTTTGAAGCTATAAATTTCGTCATATTGATCAAGCCTTAAAACAAGGGTGGTATCTTCTACCACTAGACCATTGTCAAACCCATTGTCATTAGTTCTTTGATAAACTTTGAATTTGTCAGGTTTTGCACTTGGCTCCAGCGGGTCGTTAACAGCCCTCCAGCTTAATCTAACGGAGTTATCCCCTAAATTTTTAATCGAAAAATGATCAATGGGCATCGGCTGAACAATAAATGGCCGATGTTCCTGAAACGATTGAAATCTCAAAATCCCCTTATAAATTGCCCGACTCACATCAAACCGGAATCGCGGATCCAAACCATATTTCATATCTGCAATATTCTGATGCGATAATAGTTCGAGCAACATGGTTGGAACATTTGGGCGCCATGCTTCGGAGTATTGCTTGTCCCAAAGCCCGCGTCTTGTCCATTGTGGATTATAGATTTGCCGGATATCATCAACCAATTGCGTCTGTATTATATCCATTAAGTCGCGGCTGGCCATTCGTGATTTTCCATTTGGGAAAAGACCTTGATTGGCCGTCGTGCTGTAGATGCCCAGTGTTCCTATGATTGAATCGTTTGGAGTTACTCCTGCATCGGTATGAAAAGCAAAAGCAAGATCAATCGGGATTTTCATACCAATGAGACCACCTTCACTATCTGAAACATTTCGATTGCCCATCAGATAATTAACCCATTTACCACGCGACTGATAATCATCGTTGTAATCGTTTTTGTTTTTATTCAGATTGTATGTAAGTGTATCCGGAAATCCTGCACTTTGGAGATAATATCTTGCGCCTTCGAGATAACCTGGCTTACCGCTTAATTTATAATCAAATAATTGAGGATTGATCTTAAGTGACACATTATCTGTACTTTTATCAGCTAGCGACTTCTTGTTCTGCAATGCTTCTTCGGCCGGGCGGCGGCCTACATTTCCCATTCCTCCACCGAACTTCACCGCATCTGCTGAAATAAAGCCAGTTTGTTCGCTTGTGCTGCTTATCGTTACCATTCCCATTTCCGGTTTTTTCCCCGCAAGAAAATCGAATGTACCAAGGTAAATCCATGTTCCGCCACCAATTTTTTGATTTACCAAAAAATCAGTCTTTCCACCAGCATGGTAAACGGAATACTTCACTTCTGATGAAGAAGTATCATTACTTTGATAGGTGACAGATACTGAATACCGTCCTTTTGGGCTAAAAGATGGTATATATTTGATCAGCTTATTATTCTCCTTCAAACTACTCATAAATCGGAGCGATGTTCCCAATAGAAACGGATTGTCGCCCGAAAACAATGTATCTTTCAGTATAAAACCTTTAACAATTTGTTCTACTGCTATTCCATCCGGGATATTCATTTCGGAATCTGATGTTGACTTGTCATTATCAACGATCACCTCGTGCGACTGCCAGTCGCGTTCGCGGGGCAGAAAAACGTTAGCTCCGCTATTTTCCAGCATTGGAACAAGGTAAGGCAAAATAAAGCTCATGGTTGACATATCTTCGACAGTGCCAAATAAGCGGGCGCGCTGCCACTCCCATCGGTCTAACTTCGACTCATAATACCATCCGTGGCTATCCCATAATGCTATGTTGTTGTTATACAGGCCTAGCATAGGTTTATCTTTACCAAATTGCTGAACAACAGGAATTCTATTAGATTTGTCTCCCGAAATTCTGTTTTGATCGACAGGAAAAGTTGTCCGGAATGAATTGGGAACTAACTCTTTTAATAAATGATGATCGGTATAAATTTCAATCGCATCATTTCTGAATTTTCGTCCCAGCACTTCTTTGACCGAGCTTTCGACATGCGCAACTTCGTTCTCTCTTACAGGTATATACGAAAGGGGAGTGGTGAAAAAAACCTGGACGATATTTCGATCAGGAAGAACTGAAAGTGAGTCAAATCGAATGCGCCCAACGTGCGACCAACCTGGAATTGGATTCCCCATTTTTTGGAGACGGTTTTCAGCTTTGATAATCACGCGTGAACGATTAATTGTTTGCGAAAAACTAAAAAACGGGATAACTGAGAGGATCATTGTGATAATGCCTATGTGGAGTCGACAAAATTTCTTCATCAATAAGCTTTTAAAAATACACATCAAAAATAGAACTAATTTTTAAAAAATTTGTACTTTTGTCATACATGTTATAAAACACAAAATAATTACATATAATGATCTTAATTGCAGACAGTGGTACTACCAAGACAGATTGGTGTTTAATAGGGGATCAGGAAGCCTTGGAAAAAGTTGTCACGTCAGGAATAAATCCTTTTTATCAGGAAGCGGAAAATATTTCAACTATTTTGCAAAAGGAGTTTACCTCAATTAAAAAATTCAAAGCCATTTACTTTTACGGAACAGGATGTATCAATCAGGAAAAAAAAGATATTGTTAAAAAAGGTCTTTTACAAGTATTTGAAACAGAAGAAATTTTCATTGGAAGTGACCTTCAGGCGGCAGCTCATTCGTTGTGCCAGAATCAACCCGGATTTGCCTGTATTCTGGGAACGGGTTCAAATTCATGTTATTATAATGGAGGTGAAATCGTGGACAATGTTTCACCGCTTGGATTTATCCTGGGCGACGAAGGAAGTGGAGCTGTATTGGGAAAAAAACTGATTGGTGATGTTTTGAAAAAGCAATTGCCTCAGTCGTTGATAAATGATTTTTTTGAAACTTATAACACTTCTGCAGCTGAAATTCTTGAGAATGTTTACAAGAAACCTTTTCCGAGCCGTTACCTGGCCAATTACACCAAATTTCTTTCTGAAAACATCAAACATCCTGAAATCGAGAATATAGTTATTTCAAGTTTTCGGGAGTTTGTGATCCGAAATTTACTTCAATACCCGGGTATTGAAAGATCGCCCATTCATTTTACCGGCAGCATTGCTTTTCATTTTGAAGTTCAGCTTCGAAAAGTTATTGAAGAACAGCATTTTATATTGGGAAATATTGAGCGTGCCCCAATGAACGGACTCATAAGATATCATAACAGCAAAATTTCAATTTAAATATTCATTCGCATATTAAATAAACATCTAGGAGGTTATACTTGTATTAAACTGTAATTCTTTTTAGACTATAGCAAAAGGTAGAACAATCAAAAATATCCCTCATGAAATCAACAACCAATAAAAAAACCAGCGTTACAGAATCCCCATCGAATTTTGATAATCTTGATAAGATGTCGATTGAAGAGTTGCTGACAAATATAAATGAAGAAGATTCTAAGGTTCATATTGCTGTCAAACAAGCGCTTCCGCAGATAAAAAATTTAGTGGAACAAATTGAAATCAGGATGAAAAAAGGGGGGCGTGTCTTTTATCTTGGTGCCGGAACAAGCGGGAGACTAGGGGTTTTGGATGCCTCAGAAATTCCGCCCACATTTGGCGTTCCAGAGAGTATGGTGATCGGTTTAATTGCAGGCGGTGATGTTGCACTACGAAAATCAGTAGAAGCGGCAGAAGACGATCCAAATAAAGCATGGGCCTCACTTCAGGGTTTCAATATCAATAAAAATGACGTCGTAATAGGCATTGCGGCATCAGGTACAACTCCTTACGTAATCGGAGGAATCACTCATGCCCGTGAAAACGGTATTCTTACCGGTTGTATTACCTGCAATCCAGGAAGTGAAATTGCCAAAGTCACTGAGTTTCCGATAGAAGCGATTGTCGGGCCTGAGTTTGTAACAGGTAGCACCAGGCTTAAAGCCGGAACTGCCCAAAAGATGATTCTTAATATGATCACAACTTCCATTATGATCAAATTAGGAAGAGTGAAAGGGAATAAAATGGTAAATATGCAGCTCACGAATAAGAAATTAATTGAGCGAGGAACTCAAATGATTGTTGATGAGATTAATATACCAGCTGATGAAGCACGAAGGTTATTATTGATCCATGGCTCGGTTAAAAAAGTAATCGAGGCGTATCAGAAATAGAGACGTTGGAATTAAAGATAATATGTTTAAAGGTAGAGACGTTGCATGCAACGTCTCTACCTTTTTATAATATAATGAAGAAGGTTGTTCCGTCTGTTTCTGATGTGGTAAAGTCTACAATTCCCCCAAGGTGTTGTTCTCCCAGAATTTTCATGCTGTAAGTTCCAAGACCGCGTTGGGTACCTTTTGTTGAAAATGAACGCATAAATACCTGCATTTCAATGTTTCGGGGGATAAATTTGGTGTTGTGAACCGAAAATTTCAATTTCTGATCCATTTTAGTAACTGCGATTGTAACTGTTTGTCCCGAAGTACTTGCTTCGAGTGCATTTTTAACCATGTTGTTAAGTACACGGCGCAGAAGTATTGGGTCACTCTCAAAACTAACCTGGTCCTGAAATTCGCTGACAACGATATTTTTCCCCCTAGCGACTTCAAGAAACTGAAGGTCACTGGCAATATGATTGATAAAAGAATGGCAGTCAATTGTCTTTCGATTAACTACCAACTCATGATTTTCTGCCTGAGTAAGTAATCTTTGTGTGCCGATTTCATCAATTATTTGCTGACAAAGCGATGATCCCATTTCAATGAAACCTTGCTGTTCCTCCTCATCAATTGAGTCGAATAGCTCAAAAAAGCCTTTTAATCCCGAAGCAACATTTAGAATATCGTGAAAAAAAATCTTCTCAATTATTGCTCTGCGTTTTCGGTCTGTTATGTCGACCAGAGAAAATATCGTATATTTAAAACTTTCATGCAAAAAAGGTGTTGCAGTTACTTCAACATCAAGGAAGTTTTCGACGCCATCAATCATTCTTCGTATCCTGCATTCTGAAGTTGTTCTAAGCTCTGTTTTCTGGCTTTGCAAAATTGTATTTATAGATCCGCAATAGCGGCAATGCTCTGAAGTTCCACAACCACCATCTTCATCTTTAGCAAAGTGACAGTTAATAGCTTCGCCAAATCGTTTCCCTAACACCTGACTTACATTTTCTATTTCAAGTGTTTTCATCAAAATATCGTTCGTAAAAACGATCTGTCTGTTTTCGTTCAGGATACAAAAAATGTATGAGAGTGAGCAAAATATGTCATTCAGGTAAGGTATGCTTTCGAGACTTAAGTTACTTATTTGAACGCTTTCATCAGAACTCCGCTCAGCAGGAGCATATTTTGTTTTCATATCTTAATTTTAGCGCTGCAATTTAATATTATTCTTTATCTTTTAATGCTAAATAGGTTGATCAAAACGCGTTTTTTCCTGTTTTAAAAATACGTTTTGTTCATGTAAATAACGTATAATGAGTTGTTAGACCATATATTTTTTAGTGAACCTAATTGAATTAAAACATGAATCTTGCGAAGATTCAATTAGTAAATGCTAATTTTTACTGTAGAATAAGTACAAAATAATGTTGCTATTTTATTGTTATAGATAACGGAAAACAATTTTTTGCATAATTTTAAGCCCGTTATTCTTGTTATTCAAAATCCGGGAATGTCTAATTGGTATGGCAAGCGATAATATATCAAATCATTAGATGTGGTAATCGAGGGCGGATAGAAAAATGTAACTTTCAATCATCAGCTAAAATCCTTTATGCATCTTTGAATTGATTTTGTTTATCAAATTTCCAAAACAATAGGCTAATTATTGGGTTACTGAATTAGAAATTTATATAAAGCGATATGAAGAATATTAATAAAGCCAAGCCGGTCATGGTAACCGGGGCAACAGGCTATGTTGCCGGATGGATTGTAAAGCGACTTCTGGAGGAAGGACTCACTGTTCATGCGCCGGTTCGGAATCCTGATAATATTGATTCACTTAAATATCTGGACGCCATTGCCACAAATTCGAAAGGAACCATAAAGTATTTCAAAGCAGATTTACTGAATGACGGTTCATACAATGAGGCAATGAAAGGTTGCGAACTCGTTTTCCATACGGCTTCCCCGTTTATTAATAAGGTGAAAGATCCTCAAAAAGACCTTGTCGATCCTGCGTTGATTGGAACGAAGAATGTTTTGGAATCTGTTAATCGCACAGAATCTGTTAAGCGTATTGTACTTACAAGCAGCTGCGCCGCCATTATTGGTGATGCTGTCGATTGCCTGGCTTATCCGAATGGAATTGCCACGGAAGAGCAATGGAATCTTACATCAACGATTGATCATCAACCCTATTCTTACTCCAAAACGGTGGCAGAACGAGCTGCGTGGGAGATTAATCAAAATCAGTCGCGTTGGGATTTGGTCGTGATTAATCCGTCGCTGGTAATCGGTCCCGGTATTAATCCCAAATCGACTTCCGAAAGCTATAACCTGATCAGGCAGTTGGGAGACGGAAATATGAAAATGGGAGCTCCGGAGTTTTACATCGGTGTTGTTGATGTGCGCGATCTGGCCGAAGCACATTACAATGCAGGATTTTTGCCTGGAGCTAAAGGGAGACATATTATTTCGGCAAATGAAACGTCCTTCCTTACTTTAGGCGGTATTCTGCAAAAGAAGTTTGGTAATCAATATCCATTTCCGAAGAAAACATTACCCAAATTTCTCGTTTGGCTGATGGCTCCAATGGCAGGATTTAAACGTAAAATGATCAGCAAAAACGTTGGTTATCACTGGCGTGTCGATCATTCCAAAAGCATCAATGAATTAGGAATCAAGTATCGCCCGGTTGATAAATCAATCATCGATTTCTTTCAGCAGATGATTGATAATAAGGTCTTTCAGAAGTAGATTTAAAGTTGTCTTCCCAAGGATTGAAGTTGTCTTCCCAAAGAATGAAGTTGCTATTGCTAATAAAAAGTAACGCCGCAATCGGATGATCGCGGCGTTACTCATTTGTTGATTTATAATTATTTAAACAGTATAAGTCGAAGAAGCGGTATCGCCACCTCTACCTGTCCAGTTGGTATGGAAGAACTCACCACGAGGTTTGTCTACTCTTTCGTAGGTATGTGCGCCAAAATAATCGCGCTGTGCCTGTAGCAAGTTCGCAGGTAATCTTTCGCTGCGGATCCCATCGAAATAAGTCAGTGAGGTAGCAAGACAAGGTGCCGGAACGCCATTTGTGATTGCAGTTGCAACAACACGACGCCAGCCGGCCTGAGCTTTTTCAATCGTAGTTTTAAAGTATTCGTCAAGCAGTAAATGCTCCAATTTTGGATTTTTGTCAAACGCTTCTTTGATCTTGCCTAAAAACACCGAGCGGATGATACACCCACCACGCCACATAAGTGCAATACCACCATTATTCAGTGTCCATTTATACTCTTTCGCTGCTTCTGCCATTAAGTCATAACCTTGCGCATAAGAGATAATCTTTGCACCAAGAAGTGCATCTTTCAAATCGCTGAGGAATTGAACTTTATCTCCTTTAAAAAGCTTATCCGGACCGCTTAGGAATTTGGATGCTTTCACACGAAGGTCTTTTTGTGCTGAAAGACAGCGTGCAAAAACAGATTCCCCGATCAGCGTAAGCGGAATTCCAAGGTCGAGTGCTGATACCGCAGTCCATTTACCGGTACCTTTCTGTCCGGCTGTATCCAAAATCTTTTCAACAAGTGCTTCGCCATTTTCATCGCGGAAACCTAGAATGTCACGCGTGATCTCAATCAGATAACTGTCCAGATCGCCTTTATTCCATTCGGTAAATACATCGTGCATCTCCTTGGCACCCATTCCTAACAGGTCCTTCATCATTTGATAGGCTTCGCAGATAATCTGCATATCGCCATATTCGATCCCATTGTGAACCATTTTTACAAAATGTCCTGCCCCGTTTTCGCCTACCCAATCGCAGCAAGGTTCACCATCGACCTTGGCAGCAACAGCCTGGAAAATTTCTTTAACGGCTGGCCATGCTGCAGGTGATCCGCCCGGCATCATTGATGGCCCTAAAAGAGCGCCTTCTTCACCACCTGAAACGCCGGTTCCGATGTACAATAAGCCTTTGCTCTCAACGTATTTAGCACGACGGATCGTATCCGGGAAATGTGAGTTTCCACCATCGATAATGATATCGCCAGCTTCAAGGTGTGGAATAATCTGCTCAATAAAATCGTCAACGGGAGAGCCTGCCTTGACCAGCATCATTACTTTGCGTGGTCGTGCAAGGTTGGCGCACAAATCAGCGATGGAGTGGCATCCGATGAAATTTTTGCCTGCGCCACGTCCGGCTATAAATTTGTCTACTTTGTCGACAGTACGGTTAAAAACTGCGACTGTGAATCCTTTGCTTTCCATATTCAACACAAGGTTTTCACCCATTACTGCAAGGCCTATTAAGCCAATGTCTGCTTTTTTCATTTGTTTCTATTTTTTGAAATGTTTCTGTTGTTTCTAATGTTACTGTTGTTTCAAATCAGAGTTTGAATCCAAGTTTCTTAAGCTTGCCGATCGTTTTAATGTTATTAATCTTACACAGGATATTAAATGTCGGGAACTCACGTCTTACCGGATAGTCGCCCCGCTGTTTTTCGAATGTTTCGACAGAAGATCTGAGTTGCATGTCATCTTTGCGGATATCGTAAGTTGCAAAAATAGCTTCGGCAAGAACCTGTTGTGTTGTTTTTCCGGTCCCATCAATAAATAGGTCGGTCGATTCCGGAAGTTCAATTCCGGTGCATTTCCAGTTGTTGATGCCCAGATTAAAGAACTTGCTTAAAGCCCTTACACTCATACTCGTTCCGTTGGCTTTCCCATCTTTTGAATAGCCGGCAATATGAGGGGTTACTAAATCGGCAAGTGCGAGCAATTCGCGATCTAATTCTGGTTCATTCTCCCAGCAATCGATCACTGCTCCTGAAATCTGACCCAATTTGAGTGCTGATTTAAATGTTGTAGTATCAGTTACTTCACCCCGGCATGAGTTGATAATGATCGGCTGTTTTTTTGTTTTTGAAAAAAATAAATCATCTGCGAGATGATAAGTTTTATCAATACCATCAGGATTTAAAGGGACATGCAATGTAATGATGTCCGCTTTTTCGAGAATATCATCCAGTTCAACAAAACCTTTTCCTCCTTCGGTTCTTGATCGCGGCGGGTCGTTGAGCAGCACTTTCATCCCTAATATTTCGCAAAGCCGGGCCACTTTCGACCCCACATTTCCAACTCCGACAATACCGATCGTTTTTTCTGTGAGTGAAAAGTTCTTCTTCTCTGCCAGGGCCATCAATGCTGAAGCAATGTATTGCTCAACCGATTTTGAATTGCACCCCGGAGCATTGGTCCATGTAATTCCAGACTGTTCACAATAGGCTGTATCAATGTGATCGTAACCAATCGTAGCAGTTGCAATGAATTTTATAGTTGATCCCGCCAATAACGCTTCATTGCAGATTGTCCTGGTCCGCGTGATAATTGCGTCAGCATCTTTTACAACATCGGGAGTTGTCTTACTCCCGGGGAGATAAATTACTTCTGCGAAAGGTTCAAGTGCTCCTTTGATGTATGGAATTTTATCGTCTATAATGATCTTCATCAAATTCAAATATTTTTTTCTAATCTTTCCTGTAATAGCTTTTAACCATTTCGTCCATTACGCGGTTTGTGCGGGCAGCCGATTTTCCAGTTGATGGCGATTCTCCTTCACCGCGCAGTGATGCAACAATTTTTGCCATCAGGTTGCTTTGTACATGTGCAGGTCTTTCAAACGGAAATTCCTGACGTCCATTGTTATTTTCGAGGATAACCGGTGTAAAGTCAAATGTTGAAAAGATAATCCTTCCCTGATCTCCAATAATTTCCACTTCATCCAGCACATTTTTATCGGAAGTTGTGAAACACCAGGTGCCAGTTCCTGCTACGCCACATTCGTGTTGCCAGTTGGCAAGTACAAGATCTTCGGCGGGGTAGAGGCCTGCATGGTTAAATGCGTTGGCCTTTATTTTTCCAATTGCTCCGAATACATAATCGAGGTAATCGAGTGTATGGGATGCGAGATCGAAAAGAAGTCCTCCTCCGGAAACTTCCGGTTGAAAACGCCATGGTACATCATTTCCCTGAAGTTCCTTTCCAAGGGGACGGTAAAACCTGACATTCACCATCCGAACCGATCCAATCGCATCATATTCAACTAATTCCTTCACTTTCAGAAATCCCGGTAACGCCCGTCTGTAATAAGCGACATAAATTGGCATACCCGTTTCTTCAGATACCTTTAGCATTTTCTGGCACTCGGCAAAGGTCCTGGCCATCGGTTTTTCGACGTAAACAGGTTTGCCTGCGCGCATTGCTTTTATCGCATAGTTGGAATGAGCATCTGGTGGAGTGGCCACATAGACCGCATTCACGTCCGGATCATCGATCAACTCGTCAGCATCGTTGTACCATTTTGGAACATGATGGCGTTTCGCATAATCCTCTGCAAGAGCAGCATTACGGCGCATTACAGCCACCAGACTCGAGTGTGGTGTCAGTTGAAGCGGTGGACCACTCTTCACTTCCGTGACACTGCCACATCCGATCAATCCCCATTTTACATCATCAATAATCATAGGCGTTAATCTTTAAATCGTTCACGAACAGCCCATAAACCAATTGCCGGATTGGAGATATAATAAAACTCTTCTCCGTCGGCAGATTTGTTCCAACCATCTTTCAGTTTTGCAGGATCATATTTCTGAGCCATTTCATCCAGGTTGCCATATTTAAATCCAACACTTTCAATTTCTTGTTGTGTCAGATTTTCCTTTTCGTTTCCGGGACAATATGTAATTGAGAAACGACCTTCGGACGAACCATGTATTAGATGGGCCGCAGCGCTAAGGTTATTTTTCAATTCTTCATTTTCACGCACTGCTTTCAATGTTTGAGGTGTACCAAAATAACCGTATTTACGAATCAGCCGGTCAATTTCTGAATCTTCGCCAAACTCTTTAAGGGCAGGAGCGAGGACAATTAATTCTCCACCATCGGCAATCGCCATCCGTGTGCGGTACACCGACTTATTTCCGAGCCAGGTTGATTTGAATTCAGTTGGATCAAGATAAACGACCACCTTTTTCATCGGATGGTCAAGCATCGTAAAATTTACTTCGAGCGAAAGTGCAGCAGCAGCTTTAAAAACTTCTTTATCGTCACCCACATATAACCCACGAACCTTCAGCGATCCGTCTTCTTTATCCATACCTACAACTGTAAGTATATATAAAATAGGAAGATGCTTTGCAAAATGGTGACTGGCATAGTCAAAAATCTTACGAACAGGAGTTTTAGGACGTCCCATCATCTTCTCCATTCCAAACGCCGCCCCTATAAAATGGCTTTTATTGATTCCTTCCGCACCGCCGGTGCCTACAAAGACATTCTTGTTGTGGTTTGCCATTCCGACAACTTCGTGAGGCACTACCTGTCCGATTGAAAGGATCAGGTCGAAACCTCCCTCTACAAGGAGTTTGTTTACCTGCGCCGGCCATGCGAAATCAACCGCGTTACCAGATACTTCGCGAACATATTCTGCAGGAACCTCACCCAGTGTGACAACGTCATTACGCCAGTCGTGGACTCTGAACAACTCTTTTGGAACATCGCCAAACATCTCAGTGATCTGATGCTCTGTCATCGCAGAATGAGTACCCAGCGCTGGCAAAATATCGGTCAATTTGTCACCATAGAAATTCCACACATAGCGCGTTAATTCGCCGGCACGCGAAGGGAATCGGGTAAAATCGGGTGGAATCGCCAGTATTTTTTTCTTTTTTCCCAGAAGCGTTAAGGCTGTATATAGACCCTCTCTCAAATCATCGTGTGAAAGTGAAGCAGTTGGTGAACCTGTTTGAAAATAGATCATATCTTAAGATTTAAACTTAGCAAATGTATTGACAAAGCTAAGCTGGTTATTTCCTAAAAGTAAATAATTAAAGCATATCTTTTGCCAGGAGGAAACAGCCTGATTGCTTTATCGTTTCACCCTTGCATTGCCTTTCCATATGCTCCATACCATCTCTTCATCGGCAGGTTGCGCGTAATCGGTCAGGAAAGTTGTTGCCAGTGCACCTGTTGCCCATCCAAACTGAGGCCACTTTTCGGGTGTCCATCCTTTGAGAATTCCATACAGTAAACCACCAACGAAACCATCACCACCACCGATACGGTCTAAAACAGTAATTTTCCGTGGTTCAATGACATGCCAGTTATCTCCTTCAAGCATTATGGCACCCCATAAATGTTCGTTTGAACTAATTACCTGGCGAAGCGTCGTTGCAAATACCGAGGCATTTGGAAATGCAGCTTTTACGCGTCCGATCATTCCTTTAAAACCATCAATCTCTGATTCAATTCCTTTGCCTCCAGCTTCCGGACCTTCAATGCCCAGACAAAGTTGGAAATCTTCTTCATTTCCAATTAATATATCTGATAAAGAAGCTATTTCAGCAAATATTTCGCTTAACTCTTTTTCACGACCCTTCCAAAACGAAGCACGGTAATTGAGATCGAAAGCGATACGTGTACCGTATTTCTTGGCAAATCGGGCAATCTGAAGGCAAAAATTGCTTGTTTCGGGCGATAACGCTCCGATCAATCCGGATAGGTGAACGATTTGTACACCTTCTTGTCCGAATATCCGCTCCAGATCGAAATCTTTGACATTCAATGTTCTTCCTACTTCGCCGGCACGGTCATTCTGTACGCGTGGACCACGTGTTCCAAAACCGCTGTCGGCAATGTTGAATTGATGACGATAACCCCAAGGGTCCCCCTGCGGTACCTCTGGTCCTTCGAAGGTCATGCTCCGGCTTTTTAGGTTGTTTTTTATAAACTGGGCGATCGGGCTGTCTTTTACAAAGGTGGTGAGTACTTTAACAGAAAGCCCAAGATAGGACGAAATGCTTGCAACATTGGTTTCTGCGCTCGAAGCGTACATCTGAAACAGATCACTGCTATGTACTGGCTGGCCGTTGGCGGGTGTAATTCTGACACCCATACTTGTTGGAACAAGCAAAGACCAGGTAAAATCTTTTTTTAATTGAAGGCTCATATGATGTATGTTTTTGATATTCTTTGATATGTGTATTTTTGAATCTTTAAACCCCGCTGTAGGCATTGAAACCACCGTCAACCGGAATCACGATACCTGTCACGAAAGATGAAAGATCGGAAAGTAGGTACAATGCAGCACCCTGAAGATCATCAGGGTCGCCGAATTTTCCCATCGGTGTGTTTGAGACGATTTTATTTCCGCGTGCCGAATAATCGCCGGTTTTCTCATCAATAACAAGGAACCGGTTCTGATTGGTGATGAAAAATCCCGGTGCCACTGCATTAACCCTGATTCCTACTTTTGCCAGATGAACTGACAGCCATTCTGTAAAGTTATTAACTGAGGCTTTGGCAGCAGAATATGCTGGGATCTTTGTTAGTGGATGGTAGGAATTCATTGATGAAATATTCAGCACAACACCCGACCGTTTTTCTAGCATATCTTTGGTAAATACCATGCTTGGAAGAACAGTTCCTTTAAAATTCAGGGCGAATACTTTATCGAAGCCTTCCATCTGAAGTCCGTAAAATGTCTTGTCAAGGTTTGATAAATCAACTTCTTCGATTTGTTCTACCTGCGTAGTAGCCTGTGGGGAATTGCCGCCAGCGCCATTAATCAGTAAATCAATCGGACCAAGTTTTTCATTGATTACCAATTTTGCACTTTCGAGGGAGGCTTTATCAAGCACATTGGCTTTAACACCAATGATTTCTGCATTAAACTCATTGGCAAGCTCTGCTGCCACCTTTTGGGCAAGTTCTTCATTGATATCGACAATGGCAACTTTAGTTCCAACCGAAGCAAGGGCTCTGATGATTGAGACACCGATAACACCCGCTCCTCCGGTGATTACGCATACTTTCCCGTTAAGGTCGTCAAATGATATTTTCTTCATCTTTTAAAATATTAATATTTAATTGATTATAAAATCGTTTCGTTTTCAAAATTAGATCGAAGAGTAATATTTGAAATTCTCTTTGGTGATGATATCGATCGAAGTATAATTGACATTCTTTACCTTTTCTTTTCGCACAATCTGATCGAACAGCAAATTGGTGGCTACATATCCCTGCGATTCAGGTTTCTGATTCAGCAGGAAGTCAATTTTACTATGAAGCAGCAACTCGACGTTTTTAAGAATTAAATCGTATCCTATAATTTTGGGACGGTCATTAAACTGGTCAAAAAAACCGGCTACAAGGTGCACTTTCGAATTGGTAACAAATACAGCATCAATTGATTTATTTTCTAAGATGCAGGTGTTGAGTTTTTTGGGTATTTCAATTTCATTGTTGGGAACTTCAATCTTAATGATCTGGTGCGATTTATTTTTAACCGTTCCGAAGTAATCGAGGAAGCCTTTCTCCCGTTTTAATAAAAGATCGGCATTTTGAAGATCTTTCGTGATATGGATCAACAGAATGTTACTTTGAGGGGCTATTCCGTAATCAATGAGTTTAGCCGCTAAATAGCCGCTTTGCACCGAATCCTGAACAACAAAACTAATTGGATTGGCCTCCTTCAGGTTTGAATCGATGAATACATATGGAATCGCGCGTCGGTCCAATTCCTGCGTGAATAATAATGATTCACGTTTTGCCCAGGGAGCCAGCAGTATTCCATCTGGTGATAATTCAAGTATCTTTTCGGCTTCCTTCGTAAATGTCTCAGGATCGTCCATCTTGAAATAGAATCGCTGAAGCCTTACACCATATTGGTGAATTTGGCTGATTGCTTTATCTATTCCTTCCTGAGGTTTCGACCAGAAAGCGTCTTTGTCGGGCGCCCATGGCGTCAAAGATGCAAAAGTGGTTACCTTTTTTGACGCCAACGAACTTGCCAGAATATTTGGACGATAATCGAAATCACGTATTATTTTCAGGATTTTGTCCCTCGTTTCCTCTGAAACTTCACCACGATCGTGAAGAACCCGATCAACTGTACCAATGGAAACTCCGGCCTTTTCAGCAATATCCATTATCCTGATGTTCTTTTTCATTCTTGTATTTGTTGAAATAGATTAAGTTTGCAGACAAAGCTACTTGGTTTTTTTCAGATATCGTGTGCGAACACGGAAAAAAATGTTTTAAAACATATAAGGCATATAAATACCCCATTTTATTGCTGCATCAATAAAAAGGATATATCTTCGTGAACGAACACGGAAGAATATTTGAATGTGCTATTGTGTTGGATTGATGTGTTTTTGATTCGTTTTTTTATTTGATATAAAGTAATATAAACAGATAGACTATGAAAATTGGAAAGTACAGTTTGGGAATCGGTGACCGTTTCGGCCATCAGGGTGAAGCTCAATTAAGAGCAGTCGTCAGAGCAGCTGCTGCCGGAGTTGAAGTTGTTCCTGTGTGGAACAAATCGAATCGTGAGCATTCTTATATTCACTCAAAACCAGGTGATACAAGAATAGAAGCCGATGCTGCAGTCAAGACTTTATCTTTTTCCGGTAACTATTTTGTGGATGCAGACCACATCAATCTTTCAAATGTTCAGGGATTTATTGCTGCGTCCGATTTTTTTACGCTTGATGTTGCCAGCAAAATTGGCACAGTTTCGGGTGATGAGCAAATCGCTGCTTTTATTGCTTCATGCAAGAAATATTCAGGAATTTTGAATATTCCAGGTATCGCACATCCTTTCGAAGTCTCAGATCTGTTATTGAATACGATAACCAAAAAATTTCTTGCTGCAATTGCTGAAGCCGGAAAGATATATAATTTTATAAAAGACCAAAAGGGTGCAGATTCTTTTGTTACCGAGGTTTCGATGGATGAAGTTGAAACACCTCAGACACCAGTTGAGATGTTCTTTATTTTGAAGATGATAGCTGAACAAGGCATCCCTGTTCAGACAATTGCTCCAAAATTTACAGGTCGCTTTAATAAAGGTGTCGATTATGTGGGTGATGTGGCTCAGTTTGCTCGCGAATTTGAAGAAGACGTACTCGTTATTGATTATGCGGTCAAGGAATTTGGATTGCCTGACAATCTGAAGTTGAGCGTTCATTCAGGATCTGATAAATTCTCGATTTATCCCATCATGGGGCAGATTATTAAGAAATATGACAAAGGAATTCATGTGAAAACGGCTGGTACTACCTGGCTCGAAGAGGTGATTGGATTGGCACTTGCCGGAGGAGAAGCGTTGGAATTGGCCAAATCAATTTACAAAAGTGCATTAAATCGTCAGGAAGAATTATGTGCACCATATGCTGATGTAATTGATATTAAACAACATGAATTGCCGACTGCGGCTGAAGTTGATCAATGGGGAAGTGAGAAATTTGCCAATACGCTAAGGCATATCCCGGGACATCCTGATTATAACGCCAATTTCAGACAGTTAATACATGTTGGTTATAAAATTGCAGCCGAAAATGGCGTTAAATATACCGATCTGCTTGATAAACACCACAATCTTGTTGGAAGCTGTGTCGAAGAAAACCTTTTTGACCGTCATCTGAAAAGGCTTTTTGGATTGTGAAAACTAAAGTATTTAGACTTTAGGGTATTAGGCTGTAGGGTAGGAGCTAAAGATCTTAAATTAAAGCAGATTCAAATAGTACCTGCTTTTTTCCTTCAGCCTATAGCCAACAGCCTTTTTTCTACAGCCTATAGGCTAAATAGCTTTATCGAAATTTTTTAATATACTTTTAACCTGGAAGAATTATGAAACCATTCATGGATGACGACTTTCTTTTGCAGACAGAAACAGCTAAACGATTGTATCATGAACATGCGGCAAAAATGCCGATTTTTGATTACCA
>Ga0075528_10000043_pt1 | contig 19659 bp, 10 predicted proteins | sample NGEPer16B_FD_76827 | JGI IMG/M metagenome (GOLD analysis project Ga0075528, IMG submission 76827) | Arctic peat soil microbial communities from the Barrow Environmental Observatory site, Barrow, Alaska, USA - NGEE Permafrost159B-16B | ecosystem: Environmental > Terrestrial > Soil > Wetlands >... | reverse complement strand
TTGCAGGCCGGGAAGAATGATGTTGTATTTTGTTATGCATCTGTTACTGATGCGGATGGAACCGTTATTCCCGATGATAAAAGGGCTGTAAAATTCACCATCGAAGGAAATGCCGAACTGGTGGGTGACAATCCGCGAAATGCAGAAGCCGGTATTTCAACCATTTTGCTCCAGGCGGGGAAGAAACAAGGTGTCCTTCGGATTAAGGCAACTGCGGAAGGGGTGGCTGCCGGGGAAATAAATTTGAACTTGTTTTAATCAATACAAGGTTCGGAGAGGTAGAGACAAGGCATGCCTTGTCTCTGCATAATCAAACCAACTACCGTCCAATCCTGAATGATGCTTTTAACAAAAATACATTGTAGGGTTTGTTTTCGAATAAATCCCTCATGTCATCAGCCAGGTTAAAGTTCCCGTTCGCAACCGATCTGTTCCGGTTTTGTGACCACACCAAATAGATGGTCGATCCTGGCCTGTATTCCCACCTGACGACCATATTCGACAAAAACTCCTTCACATTAAAATCGGGCTGATCGAAACTGTAGAGATTATTTCCTGCCTGATCCGAAATGAGGTATTGTTCTGCCGCTTCACTATAAGTAAGCTCATTTCCTGTAAAATGGCGAAACCGATCGGTATAATTATCGGCCCTTCCATTGGTAATTTTCTTGAATTCGGTATATTTTCCGCTCGAAAGAAAAGGTTGTCCCCAATATTGAATACTTAAGTCTGGCGTAATATTGTAGTTCACCCGCAATGATGCACTGAAGGTTTTCTGGTGAATCCGGGCAAATACGTAATCTGTCTTGTTACTATATTCCTGTTGCGTCACATATTGAAGCTCGTCTTCATTATCCGTATAACCCGGCGTCAGCGTAATTTTCAGACTTTTGGAAGGACGGTAACCCAATACAACACTATAATTAATCATTTGCTTCGAATTTTTCTGATTACCCCGCATTGCCATAAATTCAATTTCGGTAGTCAGCTTCTTTTGCTCATTCGAGGCAAGCGCAATCCAGATATTTTTGGTTCCGGTTAGTTTCATAGCCGGTCCTCCCCTCAACTCGGTTGTGGAAAGTGCCTGGCCGTTAATATTTCCACCAAAGTGTAAATACCAATAGTTTTTGAACTGGGTATGAGCGTTGATATTTCCACCCGGACCGGTTGATTCTCCCGCAAAATTCCATTCCGTCCATTGGTTAAAATTCAGATTCATATCACGGAAGATCGAGAATGGTTCAAATATCCGGTAACCTACCCAAATAACTTCCAGAATATTATCAGCCTGACGCATATATCCCACATCATTCAATTCAAGTCCTGGAGATTTCCATGCAGTGGCTCCCATAAATTTAAGTTTGCCCCCCATTTTGCCAATCACAATTTTCCCCCCTTGACCTGCAAGGCTCGTACGGGTTGAATCGAATTTGAGGTGAGTGGCATCGGGACGTTGAAACGCATGAATCCAGGATTTTTGCGTATTCGTGATCGCTTCGGCACTACCATTTACTTTGCTAAAATACGAACTCAAATCTAATTCCCAATCTTTGTTGTGCCACTTGTGTACAAAATCAAAACCTCCTGTATAAGCTGATTTATGCAGATAATCAAGCTGGTCTTCCGCAAGATTCCGGTTTACCGAAGTGAACATACCCCCGATCAATGTATTTCCTTTATCGAGGTCTTTTTGCACTCTTCCAATGGTATAATTGGTAAAAGGCTCAATCATTTCAGAGTGTTGAGTACCGTTACTGATATGGGCAAACTCCTCGCCAGTTAAGCTTTCCAGCAATCCAACCGACCAACCTTCTTTTGTTTTTCCTGTTATTTTAGCCGCACCCAATATTTTTGTAAATTCAGGAGCATCAATATATTCATCGTCATTGATATCGGGACTGTAATGAGGCCGGCGACCAATCCGACGCGAATAAAACAGATTTTCAGAGGCTAAGTCGCCATCACCAAACATCAGCGGAAAACTAAGAATATTCTTTCCCTCAATAAAAAAGGGTCGTTTCTCCTCGAAAAAAGTCTCAAACGAAGAAAGATTTACCTGAGAAGGATCTGCCTCTACCTGTCCGAAATCGGGATTGATCGTAAAATCAAGCGTCAGATTATTAGTCACACCCAATTTTCCGTCAATTCCTCCTGTCAGCTGACTCTTTTTTCCGGACTGTTTGAATGGGTTACCAGCCTCTTTTTCATATCGGTCGGTCCGGGCTACCACATAAGGTGTTATATCGGCAATTTTTCTGGACTCCAAATTCTTCAGCCCTTTCAGTTCCCCATACTGAGATACCCATCCAGAATTTTTTTTGGTTGCAGGTTGCCAAACACTTATCTCCTGTTTCCTGAAAAGCATCCGTGCAACTTGTAAACCCCAGGTTTGTTCGCCATTCCCTTCAAAGCGTAACTGAGTCAGCGGAATCCGTATTTCGGCATACCAACCCAATTGATCACGACTCGTTTTGACCAGCCAGATCGGGTCCCAGGTATTATCCTCGACTTCACCATCATTGCTTACAATGTAATCATTTTTAATTCCTGCCGCATTTACCATAAACGAGAAAGCGGTACGCTTATCGAAGTATGAATCAAACTGTACGGCTACGAAATCACCGTCCATTTCATCGCGGCGGGAAAGTCGTTGAACAATACTGTCGGGATTAGTATCCCAGGCTTTAAAACCGACATAGATAAAATTCTCGTCGAGTAAGATCGCAAAATCTGTTTTTTGACCGGGGGCTTTCCCTTCAGAAGGTTGATATTGAATAAAGTCATCCTGCCAATTGGCTTTCATCCATGCAGGGTCGTTCAATTTGCCATCAATCGAAATGTCAGTTGTATCGCATTGCAAGGCATAATATTCTTTTTTTGGCTGATTTTGAGCAATCAGCTGGTCCGCAATTACGGCAAAAATAAAGGTCAACAAAAAAAATCCAGATCTCATTCATATAAGTTTTACAATTAAAGAGACGCTCAAAGATCAATTCCGTTACACGCTTTACGATTTTTTTCTAAAATAAAATCTGTTTCAATCAACCTTTCCTTAACAATTCATTATCTTACATACAGTTAAACAAATATAAAATTTAAGGCTATCCATAAACAAAAAGACGTTGTCAATAAAAATAGTTCGCAAAGAATGATTTCTTTTGTAGTAGTTGTAAACAACAATTTCAACCAAATTGCAAATAGCACCTATAACTTTCCCATAACTAATTGTGCTTTTCCGTTTGAACTATGCCAAAGCAAAAATTTAAAGACGATCAGGAAGCGCTACTACAACTGGCAAAAGGTAACCTTGACTCTTATCGTTTTTTATTTGACCACCATTTTACGGACCTTTGTAACTTTCTGTTGATCTATTTGCACAGTAAAGAACTTGCAGAAGATATTGCGCTCGAAATTTTCACGTTCATCTGGGAAAAACGTCAATCGCTTCAAATCAAAGCAAATTTTAAATCATTCCTTTTTGCCGCAGGTAAAAACAAGGCAATCACGCTCTACAGGAAGGAACATCAGAAGTTATTTACCCAAATCGAAAACGTTGAATCAGTAATGCCAAATGATTCCTCCTCCCAGTTTACGATGGAAAACAACGAACTTCACGACCTGATTAATGAGGCCATTTTCAAACTTCCGGAGAAATGCAGGCAGGTCTATCTGATGGCATGGGAAGAAAATATGTCGTATAACGAAATTGCTGTTCAGCTCGGATTAAGTCCAAAAACGATTGAGAACCACGTGGAAATTGCATTACACAAATTGCGCGAATCGCTGCAACCATATTACAAACAGATATTTATGTGGTGGGTGATCATGCAATTTTTGGAATGATGTCCTTAATCGTTTCGGGTTGAAAATGTGAATATTGAGCTTCTGGCTATTAGGAGCTGACGACTGGCAGACTCGCATACCAAAGAATCAGAAACTAACTTAACTTTTAAAGGATTAGTGTCTAATAGGTTGCACAATCATGCCAGCTGCAAGTTGCAAGAAACCAGCTGCTTATTACCTAATCCATTTAATATCTTTTTAAGAAAGGACGCGAACTTCACACCTATGGCAATAACAAGCAAGCCGCAAGTTGCCAATTGCCAGTGGCTGATATTAACTTTCAAAAAGTTGGGACAAGATTTAATCCTTACAATTCGCCGGGCAATATTATTTTCAAAATAAATGCAATTCCGGTTGAGGGTTTTTCCAATTTTCAAAGACATATAAACGAAACAACTAAATATGGAACCGATAAACAACCCCTGGGAAGCAATTGCTGCCCGGCTAAAAAACGAAGCTAACACCGAACAACTTCTTCAAATCGAGGAATGGCTCATATTATCACCGGAAAATCAAGTAATACTTTCGGAAATCATTAATACATGGTCGTTAACAAGACATAAAACTCAATTTTACGAACCTGACAAGACCATTAACTGGGCAAAATTAATGAAGCTAATAGACCATTCCGATGGTCGCACAATCCAATTAAATGTCTATTTCCGATGGATTGCCGCGGCATCAATTATCGCGTTGGTTTTTCTGGTTGGACTTGGACTGGGCGATGGATTCTTTAGGCATTCTCCAAATATTTCATTTGTTAAGATAACAGCCCCAGAAGGGTCTAAAACTCAAATCGTTTTACCCGACAGTACCCACGTTTGGCTGAATTCAGGGGCCGAATTGCAATATCCAGTTGATTTTACCGCCCAAAATCGTCAGGTTACCATGAAAGGAGAATGCTTTTTCGATGTTACCAAAGATCCGGAACACCCCTTTATCATTGACGGATCTAAACTCCGGGTAAAAGTGTATGGAACACAGTTTAATGTAAACGAAGATCGTTTTACCAAAGGAACCGATGTTACGTTGATTTCAGGAAAAGTGGAGGTATACAACCAGAATAATCAGCTATTATCGAAACTGAATCCCGGAGAACAATTGGTTTACAACAACGGATTAAGCCATGTACAGAAAACGCAGAATCCAGAAGCCCTCACTTCGTGGATTAATAATATGCTGATATTTAACAATCAGCCATTCGAAGAAGTGATCAATTACCTCGAAAAATGGTATGGTGTGACAATTACACTTGACAAGACGCTTTACTACAATTACAATTATACATTTAAGGTAAAAACGGAGAGTTTGCGTGAAGTACTTGAATTAATATCATTTATAACACCTATTGAATACCATATTGAAGGAGAAAAAGTATCCATTAAATACCGACAACATATGAAGAAATAAAGGGAAAACGGACCTAAAAAAACAGGAAGCGTTCGAGGCTCCCTGTTTATAAAGTAGTTAATTTTTACAAACCGAATTTTCTGTGCAAAAAGCTTCCTGATAAAAGTGATGCACAAAAAATTCAAAAACTAAATCATTCAAAAGTATGAAAAAAATTATTCATTTGTACCGGCGAAATCCGGTAACACAAAAGCTTCTACTAACTATGCGACTAACACTCTTACTCCTGGTTATTAGTGTTTTTAGTGCATTTTCGAATACCTATGCACAAAATACCAAACTGGACATCAACGTTCAAAACAGTACCGTGAAAGATGTTTTGAATGAAATTGAAACACAAAGCGAGTTTTTCTTCATGTACAACAACAAACAAGTAGATGTTGAGCGTATCGTTAATCTTGACGCAAAATCTACAACGGTCGATGTTATACTGGAAAAATTATTTGCCGGAACCAATGTAAACTTCAAAGTTGTAAACCGTCAGATATTGCTTTTCCCCAATGACATTATCAATCCGGCTGAACAGCAGGGAAAAAAGGTAACCGGTAAAGTAACCGATCAGGTGGGCGTACCAATTCCCGGAGCCTCGGTAGTTGTGAAGGGCACAACTACAGGAGTCTCAACTGATAATGATGGTAATTTCTCGTTTGCAATTTCTGCTGATGCCAAAGTGCTCGTCATCTCTTTTGTGGGCATGAGATCACAGGAAATAGTAATTGCCGGAAAAACGGTGTTTAATGTTGTACTTGAAGAAGAAGCCATCGGCTTGGAAGAAGTTGTTGCAATTGGTTACGGCACAGTAAAAAAGAGCGACCTGACAGGCGCTATTGGATCAGTGAAGGGTGATGTCATCTCTAACCGTAAAACAACACAAATATCACAGGCCCTTCAGGGAACAGTCTCAGGACTGATGGTAACACGAAACAACAATGCCCCCGGATCAACAGCTACAATTCGAATTCGCGGTGTAACGACTATTGGTGAAACTTCTCCATTAATTATTCTTGACGGAGTACCCGTTGACGATATCAACAGCGTAAACCCCAATGACGTAGAAAATATTTCGGTATTGAAAGATGCTGCGTCAGCTTCAATATATGGTTCGCGTGCTGCCTCCGGAGTTATTCTAGTAACAACCAAAAGAGCTAAATCTGGTCAACTTGGATTAGAATACAATATGGAGTATGGTTTTGAGAAAGCAACGGAAATGCCCGATTATGTAAATGCTGTAACATTTATGAAACACGTAAATGAACTGCGGTGGAACGATAATAGCAACAACACTAACGAATATCCGACCTATACAAAAGATATTGTCGATAATTACACTTCGCTGAATGCTCAAAACCCAGACCTTTACCCTAATACAGATTGGAGAGGCCTGATTATGAATAACAGTGCACCACGACAGAGCCATATAATTAGTATTACAGCCGGTACAAAAGCTATAAGGACAAAGGCTTCCCTTGCTTATGATAAAACTGATGCCTTGTACAATGCCCGTACTTACGAACGGCTGACTGCAAGGTTTAACAATGATATTACAATCAATAATTATTTGTCGGCGACTGTCGATTTCAACTTTAAACGTTCTATTTCGAAACAACCAGTTGTGGACCCGATGTACAAAATGGGAATCGCTCCTCCTATCTATGCGGCCATTTGGTCCGACGGCCGCGTTGGTGCTGGAAAAGATGGTGCAAATATTTACGGACAAATGAAATATGGCGGAACAAACGACAACTATTACAACACTGTAGGTGGTAAAATTTCGATTGATTTTACACCTTTTAAGGGACTTAAATTTTCCGGAATTGTTTCTCCAACCTACAATTTCGATAAGGGAAAGAAATTCAGTCTGGCTATACCTTATACTGCCTATAACAATCCGGGCACCATTTCCGGATACCTTGAAGGAGCAAAAGAAACCACTTTGAATGAAGTTCGAAACGACAGCTATAGGGTAACTTATCAATTTTTAACAAATTACACCAAATCATTCGGACAACATAACCTGAATGCAATGGCAGGGTATGAGTATTATTATGCATTCACAGAGAATCTTGCTGCATCGCGCGGTCAGTACATACTTACTTCGTATCCTTATCTGAATATTGGCCCGCTTGCTTTGCGTGACAACAGCGGAGATGCATATGAAAATGCTTATCGCTCCTACTTCGGCCGCATCATGTATAACTACCAGAACAAGTACTTTTTGCAGGGAAATATCCGTATGGATGGTTCCTCCCGTTTCTATAAAGATTATCGTTGGGGTTCATTTCCTTCCTTCTCGGCCGGTTGGGTGATGTCAGAAGAATCATTTATGAAAAGCAATCCAACTATTTCATTCTTAAAACTTAGGGGATCATGGGGAACGCTTGGAAACGAAAGGATCGGCAATTATCCCTATCAGGCAGCTTTGAATTTCGAAACAAATTCGCTATTCTACCAGGGGAATACTGCTATTTCGGCTCAATCTGCCGCACAATGGCAATATGCGATCCGGGATATTTCGTGGGAAAAGACCGAATCATTTGACCTGGGTCTCGATGCCAATTTTTTAGATAATAAACTGCGTTTCACCGGCGATTACTACCGGAAAACGACCAAAGATATGTTGTTACAACTCCAAATCCCAATGTATCTTGGATTCGATAACCCCAACCAGAATACCGGAAAAATGAATACTAAAGGATGGGAATTTGAAATTGGCTGGAATGATAAAATAGGTGATCTTGATTATTCAGTATCAGCTAATCTTTCAGATTTCAAGTCAATAATGGGTGATTTGGGAGGTACAGAATTTCTTGGCGACCAAATCAAACGTAAAGGAAGCGAATTCAATGAATGGTATGGTTACGTATCTGACGGATTGTATCAAACTCAGGCAGATGTAGATGCCTCGGCTAAACTAAATACAAGCGTAAGACCGGGTGATGTGCGTTACAAAGATATCAGTGGACCAGATGGAGTACCCGACGGAAAAATTTCACCGGAATACGACCGGATTTTATTGGGAGGTTCATTACCCCGTTATATGTATGGCGCCAATATTTCACTTGGATATAAAAACTTCGATTTCTCAATGGTTTTGCAAGGTATTGGAGACCAAAATGTAAGACTGAATAGTACAATGGTTCAGCCATTACTTGAAAACTACGGTAATTTTCCATCCATTCTCGAAGGCAAGTATTGGAGCAAATACAATACGGATGAGCAGAATCTGGTTGCCAGATATCCCCGATTTACAAATACCTCAGCCGGGAATAATTATGCCATGTCTGACTTTTGGTTGTTTAATGGCGCCTATTTACGTGTAAAGAATATCACTTTAGGGTATAATGTGCCGAAATTTATTACTGAAAAAGTTAAACTTCAGAGTGTTAGATTCTACGCGACCGTAAGTGACCTATTTTCAATCAACAATTACCCGAAAGGATGGGATCCGGAAATGTCATCTACGGCATATCCCATCACCACATCATTCATTTTTGGCGCATCTGTTAAATTCTAAAACTGAACAATCATGAAAAATAAAATATTACCATTATTAGGATTTCTTGCTTTAACAGCTTGTAATAAATTGGATCTGAATCCGCTGTCTTACGGTTCGAGTGAAACCTGGTATTCAACCGCAAGCGAAATCGATATGTCGCTTAATGGTTTGTATAAAGATGCATTTTGGTCAACCGATGCTGATGACTGGACGGATGACTTAATCTACCGCGATGTTCTCACCGCAATAACGGGTGCAACAATTAATGGACAAACAGACTTTGTCAATACACTATGGACCAATTCCTATAAAGCAATTTCAAGAACCAATACTATTTTGGCAAATGTCGATAAAGTTGCAGGTACAATTCCTGATGCAACCCTGAATAAATTTAAAGCTGAAGCCCGTTTTGTTCGTGCAGCTCAGTATTCAACACTTATTTCCCATTTTGGTGATGTGGTATATATTTCTGATGTACTAAGTCTGGAAGAATCATTTGCATTGTCTCAAACGCCGAAAGCAACGATTCTGAAGGCGATTTATGATGATTATGATTTTGCCGCAGCAAATCTGCCGGTCAGCTATGGATCTAATGAATTAAAACGCGCCACCAAAGGTGCGGCATTGGCCTTGAAAGCGCGTATTGCCTTGTATATGGGTGATTTTGCTGTTGCACGCGATGCAGCTAAGGCATGTATGGATATGGGAAATTATAGTTTATATACCGATTTTTCAACCTTATTTTTGTCTAAAACTAAAAATTCAGTTGAAACGATATTTGCTTTGCCACGATCAGTTGTCCTTAAAGTTACGCTGGGAGGTTGTCAGGACTTTGTTACCCGTAACGCTGGTGGCTGGGGAGCCAAATTCCCAACATGGGAATTATTTTGCGCTTTCCTTTGTAAGGATGGTCTGCCTATCGACGAATCTCCGTTATTTGACCCCCGTGCTCCATTCAAAAACAGAGACCCACGTTGTACTGCTACCATTGTTGAATTTCAGACGCCGCATTTAGACTTCATTTATCAGCCACATCCCGATTCTCTTAAAGTTTTGAAAATCTCAACAAATACGAAGGTGGATAATAAGGATACCCGCTCAGTCGCTCAATATGCTTCCTATAATGCGCTTCTCTGGAAAAAAGGGGTTGACGGCGATTGGTTGCTGAACTCTTTTCAGCCAGAACCGGATAAAATCATTATTCGTTATGCTGATGTTTTGCTCATGTACGCCGAGGCTAAAATTGAGCTCGGTGAAATTGACCAAACAGTACCAGATGCCATCAATAAAGTTCGGGCACGTGCATATAAGGTAGCTGCTACTCAAACATCGTTGTATCCCGCAGTTACATCAACTGTAAAAACGGAGCTTCGTAAAATTGTTCGTACCGAGCGACGCATGGAGTTTGCGTTGGAAAGTGTACGCTACATGGATCTGATCCGCTGGAAACTGGCTGCTAAAGTATTGAATATTCCAAACTATAATATGCTGGATCCTGCAGATTTACGAACGAAAGTTGTAAACCCAGGTTTATGGTTTTTCCCGCAAATACCGGCTATTGATGAAGATGGAGTGGCAGATTTTACACCGATGTATAATGCAGGTTTGATAAAACGGGGAGCTATCCGAAATTTCGATGCTGCAAAACAATACCTGTGGCCAATACCTTCAAAAGAAATCCTGATCAACACCAACCTGAAACAGAATTCAGGATACTAACAATTCAAGGTTCAATGACCTGGAGTTCAGAAACCTTCCGGTCATAAAAAGACCGATAAACCCAAAATCAGGAATTTACTGATCGAATTAAAAGGGTGGCTTATTGTCACCCTTTTAAATAACCCACAAATTTCAATTTATCATGATGAAATATAATCTAATAAACAGACGATCGCTACTTCTATTGTTTTCTGTATTGTTCTTTACCGTTTGCGCAGCCCTGGAAAAGCAGAAAAAGAAGTCATATAGCGGCATATACCCTCACCTTGCCTATTACAATAACGAAGGTGAATGTGGAACTGGTGCAGTAGTTCCCTGGGCGGATCGCCTATGGGTGGTTACTTACGGTCCGCACCTTCCATTTGGTTCGTCGGACAAATTGTATGAAATCACCCCCGATTTACAAAAAATTACCCGGCCTGAAAGTATTGGAGGTACTCCAGCTAACCGGATGATTCACAAGGAAAGCAATCAATTGTTTATTGGTCCATATGCCATAGATGCCAATCGCAATGTGCGAACCATTCCGTATAAAGATATGCCAGGTCGTCATACCGGGAATGCCCGGCATTTAACCGATCCGGCAAATAAAATCTACTATGGCACCATGGAGGAGGGTTTTTATGAAGTAGATGTGAAGACGCTTCAGTCCAAGATGTTATTCGAAGATCTCAATGTTACCAGAAAAAAGAGTAAAGATACGGACGGTAATTTGAAGGGAACCCTGATGCCAGGGGCACACGGGAAAGGCTTCTATTCCGGCCAGGGAGTAATGGTGTACAGCAACAACGGAGAGCCATCTCCCGAAGCGTTGAAAAAATTTGATATTCAGTCGGGCGTTTTGGCCGAGTGGAACGGAAAAGAGTGGAAAGTGATCAGAAGAAACCAGTTTACCGAAGTTACCGGTCCAGGCGGAATTTATGGAAATCAACATCCCGAAACGGATCCAATCTGGGTCAATGGCTGGGATCATAAATCTGTACTGGTAGGGGTCAGAGACAACGGTAAATGGAGTTTTTACCGTTTACCAAAAGCGAGCCACAGTTACGATGGCGCTCATGGATGGAATACCGAATGGCCTCGTATCCGGGATATCGGTACACCCGAAAAGCCGGATTACATGATGACGATGCATGGTATGTTCTGGCATTTCCCTGCGACATTCACTTCCGGTAATTCTGCAGGTATTCGTCCACGCTCAGCCTACCTTAAAGTAATTGGTGACTTTGCCCGTTGGAACAACCAACTTGTTTTCGGATGTGATGATGCGGCGAAATCGGAATTTTTAAACAAAAGAAAAGTAAAGGGAACCATACCGGGCCCTGGACAGTCCAATTCCAATCTATGGTTCACGTCCCTCGAAAAACCGGATCAACTGGGTCCAAATACCGCTGAAGGTGCTGTCTGGATTTCGGAAGATGTAAAAGCTGGTGAAGTTTCCGAGCCTTTCCTTTTTGCCGGATGGGACTATCGTTCTGCATGGGTGAAAAATGAGGGAACACTACCTGTATCCTATACTTTTGAAGTTGACAAAAAGGGTAACAACCAGTGGGAAACCCTTCAATCTATTACCGTAAAAGCGGATGAAGCAATTAATATTCCTTTTACTGAAAAAGGGGAGTGGGTGCGGGTAAAAGTTGCTCAGGCAACCAAAACGACCGTGCATTTTACCTATGCCCAAAAAGAATTGCGACCAAAAGCAGCAGACCCGATTTTTGCAGGACTGGCACCAATCGCTGATTCAAAAATAAAGGCAGGATACTTATGGGATCTGGGCGACAACAGGCGAAAACTGGGGATCCTGGCTGGAGAGGCATCCGACAAAGGTTTCACTGAAAGCGGTTACTACGAACTGGATTCCCTAATGCATCTGGAGAAAAAGGCAGATCCGGTTACAGCAACCTTTATCCGTGAAAAGATGATCATTCCCAAAAATGTTGTCACTATCGATAAATCTTCTGTTCTGATTGTGGATGATCAGGGCCGTCGCTGGAGATTACCCAAGGGCAATCCTAAACTAGAAACCCTAACAAATAACGCATTAATGCGGATTTGTCGGGAAGTAGCCACTGAGCGTGACCTGCTCAACTGTGCCGGAACCTTTTATGAACTGCCCGCGGAAAATGCAGATGGATATGCAAAGATACGCCCCATTGCATCTGACAACTTCCGCATTTTTGATTATACCTCCTACAGGGGAATGCTCATTCTAACAGGGATAGATCCGCAGGCGGTAAAAGGCAATCCACACATTGTCTCCTCAGCGGACGGAAAGGCGGTGGTTTGGGCCGGAGTCATAGACGACTTGTGGAAAATTGGAAAACCTGTTGGCGAAGGTGGCCCGTGGAAGAATTCGCCGGTAAAAGCGGGTGTAGCTTCTGATCCTTATCTTATTGGTTTTTACGATCAGCGAAAATTATCAATTAGTCATCAGTCTAAAAAGCCGGTTACATTCACAATTCAGGTGGAGCCAATAGGCCATGGTCCATGGATGAATTACAAGATGGTCGTTGTTGCACCTGGGCAATCATTCAATTTTACATTCCCTGGCAGTTTTCAATCAAGATGGATCCGGTTTGTGGCGGATACCGATTGTAATGCAACAACATGGCTAAAATACGAATAGAGAGTTAGTACTCTGAATCATTAAACATTGAAATTTCAAACAAAGAAATGATGAGATCAATATTCAGATCAATAGTATTATTTTTTATACTTATTTCAACAATATCTCAGGCTCAAAATACTCCTGCAGTCAATAACGTCAGCGGAGTTTTTCCTTCCCTGGCAATGACAGCAAATCATTTCCCCCGGACTGAAGCAGGAACAGGGGCATTAATGCCATGGGCTAACCGACTTTGGGTAATGACTTATGTAGCTCATCTTGCAGGAACAGGTAGCGGAACGGGGCTTTTTGAAATTGATGAAAATCTTCAGTTAAAAAAAAATCCTGCAAGTGTTGTTGGAACATATGCCAACCGTCTAATCCATACGCCAAGCATGCAGTTGGCTATTGGGCCATATTTAATTGATACAATGGGAAATGTTCGCCTGATTAAAGAATTTAAAAATCATCGTCTGGCTGCGACCATGACTCACCTGACAGATCCTGCCAATAAGTTGTATTACCTTGCGATGGAGGGAGAATTTTTCGAAGTTGATGTTCATACGCTCGAAGTCAGGCAGTTGTTTCAATTAATGGACGAATTGAATGAACCCAATGGATCAAAGCCTCATTTTAAGAGTGGATTTACTGCACACGGCAAGGTGGTTGTTTGTAATAATAGTTATAACACGAAAGATTTTGATGGCGAATGGAATGCCGGTCGTTTGGCGGAATGGGACGGAAAAAGCAGTTGGAAAATTCTGGAGAAAACGGCCTTTACCGAAGTTTGGAGTGCCGGTTCTTTTGGGCAACCTATTATAGCTACAGGATGGGATAGAATCTCAGCAATCATGCGTGTTTTCATCAACGGTGAATGGAAAAGATATCGCATGCCAAAAGGTAGCAGATCCTGGGATGAAACCAGTTGTACAGAATGGATGCGTATTCGCGAAATTGAAACTGAACGAGCTATGATGGATTGTCACGGTCTCTTTTATGAAATTGGAATGCATACCTATGGTAATCAGTTGTGGGCAATAAGGCCAATCTCAAGCCATCTTCGGGTTATCCCGGATTTTTGTTCCTGGCGTGGAATGTTGGTCTTTGGAGGAAATCAGGCTACGGCAATGAAATTTGGGGAACAAGACAATAATCCACTGGCTGGACAGCCCCAGGCAGGTCTTTGGTTTGGCAAAACAGATGATCTTTGGGGATTTGGCAAACCTAAAGGTTATGGAGGAGTTTGGTATAAAACCGCAGTTTCTGCAGGTGATCTTTCGGATCCTTATTTAATGAATGGTTTTGATAAAAAATCGGTGCATTTGTATCACGATTCTAGTGAAGCCGTAAATTTTACACTTCAAATAGATTTTATGGGAAATGGCGACTTTCGCGATTTTAAAACCATTATAGTAAAACCCAAAGAATATGTGCATTACGAATTTCCCGATTCTTACGCTGCCATTTGGATGCGCTTTAAAGTGAGCAAAAACTGTAACGCAACTGCACTGGTAAATTACAATTAATCTGCACTTTAAAATACCTGTATTTCATTCGTTCTACTTTCAGATTATCCGATAACATACCCAATGAATAGGATTTATTACCGAATCTTCATATATTTCCTGAAACTTTACCGGGATGAAATTCCCATGATTGAGAAATCACAAATCGGAATGAAGTGGAACGAAGTGGAAATCTGCGAAGCAAATATTTATCATGGCTATTAGCTTAGCTGAACTTAGATTCCAGACGATCTTTAAGAAATAAATTATATATGTATGAAAATAAAATCATTTTTGATCGCTGCACTATTTATTTTGATGGCGAATATTCTTCAGGCAAAGCCTCAGTTTGGCAGAGCGTTCCTTTTTAACGAGGGTTGGCGGTTTAACCTGTCGGATGTAAAAGATGGTGCTCTGGCTGGTTTGGATGATTCGAAATGGAGATTGCTCAATCTTCCTCACGACTGGAGCGTTGAAGGGGTTTATAGTCCCGATAAAGCCAGCGCGACTGGTTATCTTCCTGGTGGGATTGCCTGGTACCGAAAAACATTTACTGTACCCGAATCAGAGAAAGGGAACAACGTATACATCTATTTCGAAGGTGTTTATAACCATAGTGAAGTCTTCATAAACGGGCAATCCGTTGGTAAACGGCCAAATGGCTACATCTCGTTTATGTACGATCTGACACCCTTTTTGAAATATGGTGAGGAGAATCTGATCTCGGTACGCGTCGATCATTCGCTGGATGCCGACTCCCGCTGGTATTCGGGATCGGGAATCTACAGAGACACTTATCTTGTTTATTATTCCCCCATACATATCGATTTATGGGGAGTTTACTTCAAAGCCAACAACATTACGGATAAAAAAGCGGAGGTTTCAGTTGAAACAACGATAAATAATAGTCTTGCTTCTGGTACGAATGTGAAAATCTCACACGAGATCATTAATCCAGAATCAGGAAAAGTCGTTGCAAAAGGGTCAAAAAGTCTGGAGGTTGGCGCTAAACTCAAAGGAACAATCAAACAAACAATAACTGTTTCTTCACCCAAACGCTGGTCGTTGGAACAACCTAATCTCTATACATTAAGGACAATAGTTCAGCAAAATGGGAAAGTGATTGACCAGAATGAGCAGCAGTTAGGCATTCGTGAATTGACTTTCGATCCAAATAAAGGACTTGCTGTCAATGGTGTATGGACAAAGGTGAAAGGTGTTTGCATTCATCACGATGCCGGATGTCTGGGTTCTGCCGTTCCCCGCGAAGTCTGGAGAAGAAGATTGCTTACGTTGAAAGAGATGGGTTGCAATGGCATCCGGATGACCCATAATCCGCAAGCTTCAGATGTATATGAATTGTGTGACGAATTAGGTATACTCGTTATGGATGAAGCCTTTGACGAATGGGAATTTGCGAAGAAAAAATGGATAAAAGGATGGAATAAAGGCACCCCCGGATACCAGGGAGCAGCATCCTACTTTAATGAGTGGAGTGATAAAGATCTTGGTGATATGGTCAGGCGGGACCGGAACCATGCATCAATAATTATGTGGAGCATTGGTAATGAGGTCGATTATCCCAATGATCCTTATACACATCCGGTACTCGATCATGCCAATATTAACCAACCTGTTCAGGGAGGATATTTACCAAATAATCCCAAAGCCGAACGGTTAGGTGGTATCGCCAAACGACTGGCCTCCATTGTTCATAGTCTCGATACATCACGTCCGGTTACTGCTGGATTGGCAGGAGTCGTAATGTCAAACGAAACAGATTATCCCGGCGCACTCGACATCACAGGATATAATTATACAGAAGATCGTTATGCACAGGATCATGCCAAATATCCGAAACGTGTCATATTTGGAAGTGAAAACGGACACAGCATGGAGTCATGGAAAGTTGTGAGAGATACGGAATATATTTTCGGGCAGTTTATCTGGACAGGGATTGATTACCTGGGTGAATCAGGCGCGTGGCCTTCAAGAGGTTTCTATTCAGGATTTCTCGATTTTGGGGGTTTTATTAAACCACGTGGCTATTTCCGTCGGGCATTATGGAGTGTAAAACCAGTTACCTATATTGGCACCTACCATCAACCTGCAAAAAAAGATTATCTGTCAATGGATGCATGGCCTGTTTGGAACTACAAAGAGGGAGAGATGATTCGGGTAGTTTGTTACACAAATGCCGCAAAATCCCGGCTGATGCTAAACGGCAATCAGGTTGGGGAAGTCAAGAATTATAACGACAACACGGGTATCATCTATTGGGATATTCCTTACCAGGAAGGTAAACTGGAAGTTATCGGATTGGATAAGGATGAAAAAGCAATATGTAATTATGCATTGCAATCGTCCGGCAGACCATATGCGTTAACCGCTCAGTCAGATGTATCCTCAGTCAGTAAAAAGCGTGGTCTTGCGCAGGTAGTTGTACAGGTAGTCGATGAAAATGGTGTTCCGGTTATGATTTCTGAAGACGAAGTTATGTGCAAAATCGAAGGACCTGCTACTCTTTTAGGCCTCGAAGCAAGCAACAATTCTGATATGGGAGACTACACCGACAATGTTCAGCGAGTTTATCATGGACGACTATTGGCCTATGTGCAGGCAACCGGCAAAACAGGCACATTAACTCTTACATTTACAGCACCCTGGCTAAAAGAAACTAAAGTTACCATCAACGTTACCGAATAAATGACATGAAGAATTTAACAATTATACTATTTCTCACATTCATATGCAGTCTGCCATCAACCCTGTTTTCGCAGGTGCTAGTCGAAGCCGAGAGTTTCACGAACAAAGGTGGATGGGTTGTCGACCAACAATTCATGGATCAGATGGGATCGCCATTCCTGATGGCACACGGACTGGGCAAACCGGTCGCCGACGCATCAACCAATGTAAGTTTTCCGAAAACGGGGACTTACAATGTTTTTGTAAGAACCCGCAACTGGGTTGGTTATTGGTCTGACAAAGAGACGCCCGGAAGATTTAATGTGATCATTAATAACAAACCGCTGAAAGCCACTTTTGGAACACAGGATACCGAATGGAGCTGGCAAAATGGTGGTTCAGTAAAGATTAAAGCCGGAGAATCGACAATTTCGCTGCACGATCTCACCGGTTTTAATGGACGTTGCGATGCAATTGTTTTTAGCAATGATCCAAACTTCCGCCCTGAAAACTCACCGGAAAAACTGGCTGCGTTCAGAAAAAAAGCGTTGGGTTTGCCTGAAGTACCCGAAACTGCCGGAAAATTTGATCTCGTAGTTATTGGTGGAGGAATGGCGGGAACCTGTGCCGCACTTTCAGCTGCACGTCTTGGCGTGAAAGTGGCGCTTATTCAGGATCGTCCGGTTCTGGGAGGCAATAACAGTTCCGAAGTGCGTGTCCATCTGGGCGGACGGATCAATTTAAACCCCTTCCCTGCGTTGGGAAATCTTGTCAACGAGATCGGACCTGTCAAGGGTGGTAATGCACAACCCGCCTCTTTTTATGAAGATCAGAAAAAACTGGATGCTGTAGAATCAGAGAAAAACATTACCCTCTTTCTAAATTATCGTGCAAACAGCGTTGAGAAAGAGGGGGAACTTATCAAATCAGTACGTGCCGTAAACATCGAAAACTCAAAAGAACTTCGGTTTGAAGCACCGCTCTTCGCCGATTGTACAGGCGATGCAACGATAGGTGCACTTGCCGGAGCCGACTTTATGATGGGTCGCGAAGGGCAAGGTGAATATGGTGAACCAACAGCACCGAAAGTAAAAGATAAAATGACAATGGGCTCTTCTGTACAATGGTACTCTGAGGAATCTTCAAAACCGGAATTATTCCCGGTCCTTCCATGGGGTTTGAATTTCAATGAGAAAAATGCCCAGGTTGTAAAAATGGGAGAATGGCCTTGGGAAACAGGCATGAATTACGATCAGGTCAAAGACTTTGAGCGAATCCGGGATTATGGATTGATGGTCGTTTTCTCCAACTGGTCCTACCTGAAAAACAAAATTACAGAAAATCAAAATTTCAAAAACAGCAGACTCAGCTGGGTGGCCTATGTTGCCGGTAAACGCGAGTCGCGCCGGCTGACAGGAGATTTAGTGCTTAGAGAACAGGATTTAACTGATCAGGTAAAATACCCGGATGGTACTGCTCCCACTTCCTGGACGGTTGACCTGCACTACCCTGACCCAAAAAACACGCAATATTTTCCAGGGGAAGAGTTTCTCTCAATTGCAAAACACAAGCCTATTTACCCCTACCCTATTCCTTATCGGTGCCTCTATTCACACAATATAACCAATCTGTTTATGGCAGGCAGAAATATCAGCGTAACACATGTAGCTCTTGGTACGGTGCGGGTCATGCGTACGACCGGAATGATGGGTGAAGTAGTCGGAATGGCAGCTGCAGTTTGTAAAAATCATAGTGCACTTCCCCGTAAGGTATATGAATCCTATCTTTCAGAATTACAATCACTGATGGCAAAAGGAACCGGAAAGTTGGATATTCCGAATACTCAAAATTACAATGAAGGTGGAACATTGATGAAACCGTCTGAATAAGAACATGAAAAATAAAACAAAAGTCGTCTTGGTTGCGCTCGCTGGATTCCTGGTTTTCTCCGGTTTTCAGGAAAAAGCAGCGGAAAATGATTTAATTCGCGCAAAAGCAACACTTCAACAAATTTTCAGTTTATACAATTCAGGTCACCATCACCTCCTGAATGAAACATACCCTTATAAGCAAGATAATAAAGCAAGTTACCTGGCAGGTGATGATATATTAACAGGTCGGCGGGTGGCATATTTGTGGCCAACATCCGGAGTCTTCTCCGGTGTAAATGCTTTGCTAAAAACTACCAGTGAAAAACAATATCGTCAACTACTTGAAACTGATATTTGGCCCGGGCTTGAGCAGTATTACGATTCCGTGCGTAAACCAGCCTGTTACCAATCCTATATCGTTTCGGTTGGTAAATCCGACCGGTTTTACGACGACAATGTATGGCTGGCGCTCGATTTCTGTGAATCATATATGCTGACAAAAAAGCCAGAATACCTGAGAAAATC
>Ga0075528_10000041_pt1 | contig 19852 bp, 19 predicted proteins | sample NGEPer16B_FD_76827 | JGI IMG/M metagenome (GOLD analysis project Ga0075528, IMG submission 76827) | Arctic peat soil microbial communities from the Barrow Environmental Observatory site, Barrow, Alaska, USA - NGEE Permafrost159B-16B | ecosystem: Environmental > Terrestrial > Soil > Wetlands >... | reverse complement strand
TCAGATTCGCAGTCACCCACGACACCCTTGCTCTTGGCTAATGGTTGGCTATACTACATACCCCCATAACGGACTTGCACCGTCAAGTTATTCGCCATGCACGGCGCACAAACAAAAAGACCACAAATCAATGATTTGTGGTCTTTTGAGCGGGAATAGATTCCCTTTTTTTGTCGGGGTGGCCAGACTCGAACTGACGACCTCCTGGTCCCAAACCAGGCATACTACCAAACTGTACTACACCCCGAAAATATTATTTTTATTAAAGAACGCCTTTCAATTAAACAGGGTCAGTTACCTGATTTCTGCTTTGCCAAACTTTGCGGAGAGAGGGGGATTCGAACCCCCGGTACAGTCACCCGTACGGCAGTTTAGCAAACTGCTGGTTTCAGCCACTCACCCATCTCTCCTTCGTTTTTGGGTGGTGCAAATGTAGGAATCATTTTCATTTAGGCAAAACAATCCGCATAAAAAATCAAATAAATATTGATTTAAAAGACCAACCAAGGCCTATCTCGCTATATACCTACCTGTTATGTCGACATAAATTTTCAAATTAGTTCAAAAATCGGGTATTGCAGCATGTTTTAGATGCTTCTGCGAACGGTTCAATCGGATCGCTTTGCAGCCATCAGAAACCCTTTCCATCAATAGAAACTAGGATAAATGAAGGACAAAACAGTAAATCTGATGGTAAAATCCTATATTTTGAGCTTTGTCAACCTCTTCATATTCGATTATATACTGCATTTGATCGCTTGAAACCTTAAATTTATCGCGATTTAGTTGCAGAATCGATTAAACAAGATTAATTTAGTGCTGTAATTATAAACAGACGTTCATTTCAATATCGATATTTCCGCGTTAATTCATATGATTGGTAAACTCAACATTTCCATTTAACTGAGAAAGCTTTTGACCGCTAAGACAGGCCTTACCCCGCAAGGGAGTAGCAATTGCTGCCATTGGAAGTCTGATCAGTCAGGCACTCAAATCCTGTTTTTTTCGGGGTTTTACTCAAGGTGAATTAATGCGGTTTTTTTGTTCCCTACCGGACATAAAAAAAATTGAGATGAAATTTACAAATCACCCCAAAACATTGAATTTAAATACTTAATGCTATTTCACCAGGATAGCAGCAGATTTATTATTCCTGATTTTCTTTTGCTTCGACAAATAGAAGTCAACCCGCCCAAGTATCAGTCCGCCAAATCCCACCTGGTTCACAACCACCTCTTTGCCTGCTTTATTCATAATCAGATCAGGTTTATCAAGGAAAGTGTGGGTATGTCCACCAATAATCAGATCGGTATTAAAAGTTTGAGAAGCTAATATCTTATCGCTTATCGTGTTGTCTTTATAGGAATAACCCAGGTGCGAAAGACAGATCACAAGGTCGGAATCATGTTCCTCCCGGAGCATTTTCTCCATATTTAAAGCCGTTTGTAACGGATCATTGTACCGGGTTTTGCCATAATTCTTCGGATCAACCAATCCCTGTAGCTCAATGCCAAGTCCATAAACGCCCACTTTAATCCCGCCACTTTTGAAGATCTTATAAGGAATGGTCATTCCTGCAAGTATCGTATCCGAAAAATCGTAGTTAGAGTTGATAAACGGGAATCCTGCAAACTTTAACTGACTTTTGATTCCTTCAAGGCCGTTGTCGAATTCATGATTACCGAGCGTTGCAGCATCATAACCCATCATTGTCATCAGTTCGAAGTCCAGCTGTGCCTTGAAGTAATTGAAATAAGGTGTTCCCTGGTAGATGTCACCGGCATCAAAGAGAAGAACGTGTTTGGATTCCGATCTGATCTTGCTAATTAAGGCTGCCCGTTTAGCCATTCCCCCTTCGCCGGCATTGCGGGGCACATCTTTACCAAATGGATCAATGTGTGAATGAAAGTCGTTGGTGTGAAGAATGGTGATCTGTTTTAAATCCTCTGCCGCAAAAACTGACAATGGAGCACTCAACATTACAGTTCCTGCTGCACCAGTCCCTAGCAACCGTAAAAAATCTCTTCTATTTTGCATTATAAATCCTCCCGTCAACTTTAGCTTCAATTGTAATTCCTTTTTTTCCCAATGAACGCAGATGATCAATGAACATATCTCTGAATTTTACACCTGTTGAAACACGTTCTTTTATCGAACTTAAAATTTCGAACCCATCGCCTCCATTCGCAATGTAATCGCTCGTTACAAGCCAGTAATTTTTCGTTTCATCAAGTGGTTGCCCCTGAATTTCAGGATTGAATGCTTTATCATCTTTAATGCCAAAACGCATTCCTGCAACTCCTTCACCTCCTCGTGATGCCATATGGTCAATAAACTGCTGCATCTCCACGCCACTTAATTTTAAAAATACAATTTCATTTTCGAATGGCATCAGTTCGAACATATTCTGGACTTTAATCTCCCCTTTTGGGATCGGAACACGTAACCCCCCACGATTGACCATCGAAACGCTCATGCGAATTTCGGGATATCTCTTCTGACAAATAGAATCAGATTCCTGAAGGATGAGGTCCGCACAAAAATTAGTTAACGGGCTTTCTGGTCGTCCCCCGAATAGCGCGTCTTTCGAGATACAAAGCACCTGTTCCATATCATTCATAAGCTTTGTCCGGTAAGGAAGGATGATTGACTCCATCTTCGGATCCGAAGCAATATTCAAGGTTGAATCGAGACGAATATTCGTAGAATTGACCCTTGTCACAACCAATGAATGGCATCCGTAAAGTAGAACAGCGATAAAAAGGAGAACTGTCAATACGGGTCCATAATTAAAGGACTTTCCTTTAAAATGTTTGAATATCTGCATATTAAAATCTATTTGATTAGAGCATTAGGATTTGTAAAACGATTCCTGTAATTGATTAGACAAAAACATAAAAAAGCGATGTAAAGAAGCAAATGTTTAAGCAGACTACAAAAAATATACATCATATCAGCGTAGTTTTTTCATAAAGTAGTTTAAATTCGTAAAATCAATTATTCGCATTTAATTCATTTATTTTGAGAAGACGAAAAACGACGCTTACATTTACTTTAGATATTATAATTTATCTTTTTTTGTTCCTCTTGACAACTATTGATTCGACGGCTCAGGATACTAATAATGAAACTTTTACAGCAAAAAATGGCGACAGTGTCTACAAAATTCTTCAGCAGAATGGGCTAACAGAAATCGGTTGCTTTGAAAAGTTTGTTGAGTTAAATGCAAGCAGTCTGGGTAAAAATAACACACTGTTTATTGGCAAGAAGTATATACTCCCCCTGCAAACATCCCTTCAACCAGACACCATTAAAGTAGTCGAACCGGTAAGTTTACCCGCAAAAATGGTTACCGAACCTTTATTTGGTAAATTACTCGAGCATGTGGAGATCGTCGATCAGCAACTCAGAGGAGCTGCATTTTACCTGGTAAGTGGCCATGGAGGCCCCGACCCCGGGGCGATGGGAAAAATAGGCACTAATATTATTTGTGAAGACGAATATGCTTATGATGTTACGCTAAGATTTGGCAGGGAAATTCTGAAGCATGGTGCAAAGGTATATTTCATCGTCCGCGACCCTCATGATGGAATCCGGGATGAACTCATTCTTAAAAACAGCAAGGACGAAGTGTGTTACCCCGATAATGAAATTCCACTGAATCAGGTCGAAAGGTTAAAACAACGTGTCGAAGCCATTAATACCCTCAACCGAAATGAAACACCAGGAACCTTTAAACGTTTTATCGAAATCCATGTCGATTCCAGGGCTACCAAAAAGAACATCGATATCTTCTTTTACCACAATCCCGGAAGTAAATTAGGAGAAAGGCTCGCTACTACTATGCGGAATTCGATCGAGCGAAAATACCAGCTCAGACAACCTGGCAGGGGTTACAGCGGAGATGTAGGAACCCGGCATCTTTACATGCTAGAAAAGACAATACCAACTGCCGTTTTTATTGAACTTGGCAATATTAACCATGCCCGCGATCAGCAACGGCTAATTTTCGAAAATAACAGACAAGCTATTGCCAGGTGGTTGTGCGATGGGTTAATTGAAGATTTTCAGAAATCAAAATAACTGATTAATCCCAGTCCTGCATACGATCAATATCCCTCCGATCTTTTTTGGTTGGTCGACCGGCACCTCTATCACGTTCGGACGAACCCATGAGCTGCCTAATTTCTAGAATTTTCAACTCTTCTGGTGGTGTAATGTCCAGCGCAAATTCAGAAACAAGTTTGGCTCCAATTCGTTTCCCGGTAATTCCAATTACTTTATAGGAGTAGGTCACAGGGTTTTTTCGCACTTTGATGATATCGCCAGGTTTGGGAACCCGTGAAGGCTTTACAGATACCCCATCAATTGTAACACGCCCCTTCTTGCATTCTTCCGTTGCAAGTGTTCTGGTTTTAAACAAGCGTACGGCCCAAAGCCATTTATCGATTCGTACAGGTTCATCCATGATGTAAAAATAGGAAAAGAAGTAGCAAATTTGCAAATGAAGTCATGTCGGAAAAATAAGAAACGTATTTCGAGCTTACTAAAATAAGGCAATGCAAATATCGGCTTATACGCAAACTTCCAATTCAAATCTATGTTTCAGTTATTCTTCGGTCTTCTCACTTTTTCCTGTTGCCTTCTCCTTTTTGACTGTTGGTGATTCTTTGTTATACTGTGTCATAACCCTTCCAACTCCCATTGTTGCAAAAGCCTTTATGATTTCAACACAAAGCGCCATTTTTGAATTGATGATCTCCACCTCTTCTGCAGACCATCGACCAAGAACATGATCAACCTGATATCCTCTTGGAAAATCACTGCCTATCCCAAAACGAAGCCTCACATAATCCTGGGTACCCAGAATCTGATGGATACTTTTCAAACCATTGTGACCGGCATCACTGCCTTTCAGTCGCATTCGTACCTTTCCAAGCGGAAGCGAAAGGTCGTCTACTACAATTAAAACCTTTTCAAGTTCAATATTCTCTTTTTGCATCCAATACTGGACCGAACGCCCGCTAAGATTCATGAACGTATTGGGTTTCAATAAAATGAATGTCTTTCCAGCATACTTCATTTCCGCAACAGCACCATAACGCTTATCGTTAAAAGAAATATTGGACGCCCTTGCAAGGGCATCCAATATCCAAAATCCTATGTTGTGACGGGTATTTTCGTATTCTTCCCCGATATTTCCAAGACCTACAATCAGGTATTTCATTCGTATATACTACTATTATATTGCTGTATATCCATTGGACCGAAGAGCAAAATTTCGTAAAATCGAGGTACCCACTCATGGAACTCGCAAGAGTTTATAAAAAACTTTTTGTGGCAGCCTTCCAGGCTCGTTTCACAGGTATTATTTCATTTTATGTTACTGACAATCTGTTTGGATCATCAATATTTTATTTCTTTTTACCACCGGCAGCTGCAGCACTTGTATCAGCCATCGCAGCACGTGCGGCACGTGTTACAACAACAGTAGCAACAGGAACAGTTTTAGCGTTTAAAATTTCAATTCCGGGAACATGAACATCACCTACCCTGATACTTTCGCTCAGATTTAGTTCTGTAACATCAATAATAATCTCATCAGGGAAATCTTTCGAAAATCCTTTTGCTTTCAATGTACGAAGGTTTGCTTTCAATCGTCCACCTTGCTGAATTCCTTTGGCATAACCATCCAAACGAACTGGAATCTGAAGTTTAACCGGTACATTTTCACGGATTTCGAGAAAGTCGATGTGAAGAAGTTTGTCGGTAACAGGATGAAATTGTAAAGCCTGCATAAATGCATTATAAACTGTACCATCCACATCGATTAAAGTCTGATAGACTTTAGGAGTGTAAATTAACTTGCGAAATTCATTTTCATGAGCCTGAAAATGCACAACTTTATCACCACCATAAATAACGCAAGGCACTAAATCCTGAACTCTCAACGCCTTGTTGCTTTTTTTACCTACTGCCAAACGTGCAGTACCTTTAATTTGAAATGTTTTCATTTGTCGTTCTAATAATTAACTGTTTTGTAACTAAGTGTTTACTCAGATCTCCTTCTTACAAGGAAGGTATCCGCATCACACCATCAAAGGTATGCTGCAAAACCGGGCGCAAAGATAACAATTCTTAGATAAACGCCGTGCTTATAGATTTATTTTCGAAAACCTTCTGAATGACATCCGCAAAAAGTGGCGCACACGACAGAACGGTTATCTTATCTGATTTATGAGTGAGTGGAATTGAGTCGGTAACAAGAACTTCGTCGATACAGGAAGATTCAATTCGCTCAAAAGCTGGTCCTGAAAGGACTGCATGGGTGACAAAAGCACGTACAGAGTTAGCCCCTTTTAATTTCATCAGATCAGCTGCTTTGGTAATTGTTCCGGCAGTATCGATAATATCATCCACAATGATTACGTCTTTACCTTCAACATCCCCGATAAGGGTCATCGAATCAATCTGATTCGCCTTACTACGCGATTTATGGCAGATAACCAGATCCGTTTTCAGGTGCTTTGCAAACACATTCGCCCTTTTGGTTCCACCAACGTCTGGTGACGCCACAACGATATCATGAAGGCCCATTTGCTGAATGTATGGAATAAACAGCGCAACTGCACTAAGGTGATCAACCGGGACATCAAAAAATCCCTGAATCTGATCGGCATGAAGATCCATTGTTATCAAGCGGTTAATACCTGCATTTGATAACATATCAGCAACGAGCTTGGCACCGATGGAAACTCGCGGTCTGTCTTTACGATCCTGACGTGCAAAACCAAAATAAGGCATCACTGCGATAATTTTGTAAGCAGATGCTCTTTTTGCAGCATCAATCATTAATAGCAATTCCAAAAGATTATCGGCCGGGGGAAAAGTCGATTGTACAATAAAAGTATAGGAACCTCTGATTGTTTCCTCGTAACAAGGTTCAAATTCGCCGTCGGAGAAGCGCGGACATGAAGATTTTCCCAATGCTATTCCAGCGTTTTCAGCTATTTTTTCGGCCAGATATTTAGATTCTGTACCTGTAAAAATTTTGATGTTACCTGTGGGCATATATAGAGATTTTCTGTTTGAATTAAACTCGCTACTATCTTTGGGCAAAAGTAGAAATATTGATCCAAGATATAAACTGAATGTAAACCTTTTTTAAAAAAACTATTAACTACGTGGTGCATTTAATAGTTATAATATTGATTTTATGAGTACTGAATGGTTTAAAACCCTGTCACTACTCCAATTATCTCTAATTACCCTTCTTCACAATATTTTCAATAAATCCCAGGACTTCATCTCTTCCTAATTTAGTACCGGACGATGTTACAAAAAGAGGTGGTAATACTTCCCACGATTGAAGCATCTGATTTTTATAAATGGTAAGATTTTTCTCCAATTGTTTGCGCGACAACTTATCCGCTTTCGTAAAGACCATAGCGAAAGGAATCCCGTTTTCTCCCATAAAATTCATAAAATCAAGGTCGTTGGCCTGAGGTTCATGGCGTGAATCAATTAAAGCAAAAACACAATACAGATTCTCTCTTATTGCCAGGTACTTCCGTATAAACGACAACCATTGTGCCCGTGAAGTACGCCCAACTTTGGCATAACCATAGCCCGGCAAATCGACCAAAAACCACTCATCATTAATATTAAAATGATTGATCAACCGAGTCTTTCCCGGAGCTGTTGAAACCTTTGCCAAATCACCAAAGCCTGTTAACATGTTAATCAATGAAGATTTACCTACATTTGACCGCCCTACAAAAGCAAATTCCGGTTTTTCGGATATGGGGCATTTCTCAGGGTCGGTATTGCTAATTACAAATTCGGCTTTCTTGATGATCATCCTTTTTGTTTAATGTGATTTTGACTGAATAGTATATCTCAACTAATTCATTATTATTTAAATATTTACAATAGAATTAACTACTTTATAAAAACCTCGAGCAATTTAGCTGTACCGCCATCGATTACCGACAGAACAAAATTGGTAATCAGGGCAGGAATAAGAATTGATTCGCCCTTTTCGACCACCATACTTTCGTCTTCCCAGGCAAGCTTATATTTACCTTCGAGACAAGTATAAATCACAAAAGTATCCAGGGCAGCAAAATCACGGTCGACAGAAGTAGTTAATGGCAGAATATTAGTGGTGAAATACTGACACTCCACAAGCTTGACCGACTGATCAACAATAGATATATAGTCTGTACGGTAATTTTTTTCATATTCGTATGCAATGGCATCAATAGCCAGATCGGTATGCAATTCGCGTGGATTACCCTTATCATCGACCCTGTTAAAATCATAAATCCGATAGGTTACATCGGAGGTTTGTTGTATTTCTGCTACCACAATCCCTTTACCGATGGCATGAACCCTCCCTGCAGGAATAAAGAAAACATCGCCTGCTTTGACCTCTTCGTAGTTGAGAATCTCCTCTAACTGTCCGTTTTTAAAATACTTCAGGTATCCCTCTTTATCAATTTTGCGGTTAAAACCTGATATTAGTTTTGCCCCGGGATCTGCCTGAACGACATACCACATCTCTGTCTTACCAAATGCATCATGCCTTTCCATCGACAATTCATCGTTTGGATGCACCTGAATCGAAAGGTTTTCGTTGGCATCGATAAATTTAACCAAAAGCGGAAATTCGATCCCAAATTTTTCATAAACCTTCTCTCCCACAAGATCGCCCATGTAAACTTCGATCAGTTCTTCAAGGCTATTCCCTTTCAGAAAACCGTTCGAAACAACAGATACTTCATCCTGAACGCCTGAGATCTCCCACGATTCGCCACAATTAGGCAATTCGGGGTATTGTTTGTTTAAAAGCTCATTTAGTTTATTACCTCCCCATATTTTATCTTTACAGATTGGGGTGAATTTCAAAGGATATAAATTATTCATTAATATAGATTTAGATTTAAAATTCGAAATCAATAACGGCTCTGCCGCTTGTATTGGATTTAATTAACTCACCTACTTTCAGATGCTCCGGATGAACCCGATAAATTTCAAGATCATCTAACGTTTCAAAATGGGTGATCAGGCAGATATCATGAGAAGGTGACATCAACTCATAATTCTGACCAACCTGGATAAATTTAAGCACCTCAATTTTATCCTTCAGCGCAAGTAATGTATGTGTTATTTTGTTTCTTACCACCGCTTTTTGATCTTCATTCTCAAATTCATTGAGTTTGAAAAGAACGATATGTTGTATCATTAAGTATTTAATTTTTAATATTTACAAATTTATTTGAAGAAGCTTTATTGAAATCAACTCGCTGTTAAGCAGTTTTCTTCATATTTATCACTTCAATTCCCGCCCCTTTTTTGTAAGCTTCTTTAGCCTTTTGTAATAATTCCTTCGTTGTTTCCTGATCAAGGCAATAATCTCCAAAATTATTACAGATACTGACAACAACCTCTTTGATCACAATAAAAGACTCTCCTTGCTCCAAGGTTACGGTTGCTTTTCCTTTTGATGATTCCCCATTTTTACAGATTACGCATTTCGTGATAATACTTTTACTTTCATGCAAAAATCAAAATGTTTGAAACTGAATACAAATCTAACACTTTATAGCCAAAGTAAGTTTAAAAAGAGTTTGTTAAGTTGATGAAAATACGATAATAACAAAATATTTCCTTAATTTTGTTATTCAATATCTACATTTCAATCTTTTGATTATATGCTTATTATAGGAATAGCTGGTGGAACAGGTTCAGGAAAGACGACTGTCGTTAACGAAATTATCAGCCGCTTAAAGAAGGGCGATGTTGCCGTCCTTCCGCAGGATGCTTACTATCGCGATAACAGTCAGTTACCGCTCGAACAGCGCCAGCAGATTAATTTTGATCATCCAGACAGTATTGAATTTGAACTACTTATCGAAAGCATAAAGAAATTAAGAAAGGGGGAAAGTGTCCAGCAACCCATCTACTCCTACCTTACCTGCACTCGATTCAGCGAAACGGTTGAAGTAAAACCTCATAAAGTGATTATTGTTGAAGGGATTCTTTGCCTTCAACCTGAGAAATTGCGCAAACTTATGGACATCAAGATATTCGTCGACTGCGAAGCCGATGTAAGACTATCGAGGGTGATTATGCGCGACATTATTGAACGCGGAAGAGATGTGATCAAAGTGCTTCAGCGATACGAGGATACTGTAAGACCAAGTCACCTGCAATTTATCGAACCCACGAAAAGGTACGCCGATATTATAGTACCAGAAGGGGGAAACAACAAAGTAGCGATCGATATTATCACGCAATACATTGAGAAACACTTACACGACAACCCTTAAATCTATTCAATATGCTTGAAAAACTGTTGCCGGAACATGTTTTATTTATTGATATTGAAACGGTTCCACAATACGAAAATCTGGCAAGTGTGCCGGAGAATATGCAAAAACTTTGGACCAAGAAGGCCGTTCAAATCGGGAAAGAAGGCGAATCAGCTGACGATCTGTATGCCAGGGCTGGTATCTATTCTGAATTTGGAAAGATTGTGTGTATCTCAGCTGGTAAAATATTTCGCAAAGGAAAAGAGCGGGCTTACCGCGTAAAATCGTATTGCGGAGATGATGAAAAAACTATTTTGCAGGAATTTTCAGCAATGCTCACCGCATTTATGGCCAATCCGTCACATCGGATTTGTGCCCATAATGGCCAGGAGTTCGATTTTCCGTTTATAGCACGAAGAATGTTGATCAATGGGTTACCGCTCCCTATAGTTTTGGATATTGCCGGAGCAAAACCGTGGGAAATAAAGGATGTGATGATTGATACGCTTCAGCTTTGGAAATTTGGCGATTACAAGCATTATACATCACTTGAGTTACTGTGTGCCATTTTCAGTATTCCAACTCCCAAAGACGATATTGACGGAAGTCAGGTGGCAGGTATTTATTATAAAGAATTTGACATACAAAGAATTGCACGCTATTGCGAAAAGGATACCCTGGCAATTGCCCAATTGCTTCTCCGGTTTAAGGGTGAACCTTTGATAAGTCAGGAAAACTACGAAATTGCAGGTTTGGAAGAATAGTCTGCGTCCTTTGCAGGGTTTTTTATACTTTTGCACCTCAATTTAAAGTAAATGACATGCCAATAGTAGTAAGCGGAATACGTTCGACCGGAAACCTTCACCTTGGAAATTATTTTGGAGCTGTAAAAAACTTCATTAAGATGCAGGAGGATCATCAGACTTTTTTCTTCATTGCTGATTTTCATTCGCTTACTACCCACCCAACCCCCAGCGACCTCCATACAAATGTGAAACAGGTTCTGGCTGAATACCTTGCGTGTGGCATTGACCCAGAAAAATCTACCATTTTCATTCAAAGTGATGTTCCTGAGATTCTTGAGTTATACCTCCTCTTAAATATGAATGCCTATCTGGGTGAATTGGAACGAACAACATCTTTCAAGGACAAAGCACGTCAGCAACCTGAAAATGTGAATGCAGGATTACTCACTTATCCGGTATTGATGGCTGCCGATATTCTCATTCACAAAGCCAACCTTGTTCCTGTTGGAAAAGACCAGGAGCAAAACTTAGAGATGGCACGAACTTTTGCGCGCAGGTTCAACCGCATGTACAATGTTGAAACCTTCCCAATACCACAGGCATACATTTTCGAAGGAAAGGATATGGTAAAAATTCCTGGTCTCGACGGTTCAGGCAAAATGGGAAAATCTGAAGGCAATGCCATTTCATTGGCAGAATCTCCTGCAAGTATCCGCAAAAAAGTGATGCGTGCCGTTACCGATGCGGGACCTACCGAAATGCATCTGACAAAACCGGAAGTGATCCAGAATCTTTTCTCGTTGATGGAGGTGGTTTCATCACCTGAAGTTGTTAGCCATTTCGATAACGCCTATAGTGAATGCTCCATACGCTATGGTGATCTGAAGAAACAACTTGCAGAGGATATCATCAACTTCACAAACCCGATCCGGGCTCGTATTGAAGAGATCGCGAAGGATAATGCCTACCTGTCGAAGGTTGCAAAAAACGGCGCAGAAAAAGCACGTGAATCGGCTTCCAAAACCCTGGAAGAAGTCCGGAAAATCATCGGATTCAGAAGGTTCTATTAATCAGATATACACAAACAATTATTGGTTTACGGCATGATTAGTTTGATCGTCTCGATAGCATGATGCCCCACTTTGAGAACAAGATCTTTACCACTTCCCGGAATTGATTTTACCTCCTCTTCAATTAAGTTGGTCAGCTCCGCTTTCTTAAATGGCTTATATACAGACATTTTCGCTTCTGTATCTTTCCCTTCCATGTCATAACAACGCACGATCACCTGATTGTCGTCATCACACTTTTTGATGGTGCTCAAAACAAGGTTTTTATTGTCAACCGATATGAAACTCATTGTTTCAGCCATAGCTCTGTTATCAATTCCCGGCTTAACTGTAATCGCCTTCAGCGGTTGATTCGACTGGGTACCCAACCGGTAACCATTCTTCCAGTCACCCGTGTGTGAATAAATGGAAAAGGTATAACTGTGGTCACCCGCTTGCAGGTAATAATTTCCTTCTCCGTGGCAGCTTTTGCGACTGGCAAGTAAAATGGGTTGCAGTATTGCATATCCTGCAGGATTTGAAGTAGGATCTATCCAATCGAATACGGCCACATCGGAACTTATTGTGATTCCTGTTTTTCCATCAGATGCTGAGAACCAATCCTGCACCTCACGCGGATGGACCTGGGCGCAAGGAGTACCATAAATTTGCGATTCTTTAGAAAAACCTGCAGCTCCGGCAATTTCATCCTGTCCTACCCGGACCACGCCCATCGGCACCTCGTAGGCAACTTCCGATTTGATTTGATTGACCGGGAAAGCCAACCTAAACTCGCGGTAACGCTCACCATCAAAGCCTTTCAATTCAACATGGACATCTATCCTCTTAATAGTTTTATACAGAATCACCTGTTGCTCAACTGTCACATGATTAATCTCTTTGGTGAATTGGTAAACATCGCGGATCGGTCCGCTGGAAACGAGCGCCCAGGGTTGATGGTAGCTGCTCAATTTTTCGAATCCCTCCATCGTGGGTTGTTGAACATCGGTAAATTAGCCTGCTCCATTTCCAACCGATTGCATCGTAAACAGTTCTCCACCTAAGAACTTATCCGTTTTTAATAAACTCGTTGATAACTCTTTGTCAAATAATGATTTGACACCGCCATCGGCAAATTCCACCTTATAGAAGGAGTTCTCATAACCTGTGCCGGAAATTATGGAAGTATTGGAATAAGTTGCGGGTTTTCCTTGCTCGATGTAATAGGTTTTATACCCGACTGAAGGAACGTGTTCAGCAACAAACAAAAAGGTAACCACTTCGTCTTTATTACCAACAATGTTGTGTTCATCAATCAACTGGTAAGGTATTTCAATCCCCTTTTCATCGATAAGTCTGAATATATTTTGCTCATTACCCTCAACATCAAGTGTGAATTTTACGAGATCAGTCCGTTCCCAAGACAAAGGATTAAAAACGATCACCGGAATGGCAGCTTTTGAAAAATGAATCCGTGAAGCGATGTTGGTCATTGACGTTTTAAGGACATCGGAAGCAATGGATCGCGCTTTTTCGAAAGATGTCCGGAAAGCCCGGTCTGTCAAATCGCCATGCTTGCCTCCCCAGCCATGATCAGGATAGATCGCATTCTCCCAGGCAGTGGTAAAAGATGCCTGCGGATAACTGTCGAATGAACCTTTCTGAAGTGCGTCAAAAGTTGCGAACTTTTCGGCAGCAACAAGTAAACGTGAGCCTTCCCTCGATGCCTTAAGTGCTTTCTGATGTGAAGGTCCGTGTATATAAAGCCATACATCCGGCCGTTCCCCGGAGATTTTATCGAAATTTGGTTTCCCTTTGGTGACTCCGTCCATCCATTCTGTAGCGGTAGCATATTTAATGGAAGGCCGTTTCAACGAGGCTGATTTTGAATTCCAATCCTTAAAGAACGCATCATAATCGGGTGGAGTTGCAAAATCATGAGAATAGAGAAACGGAAACTCCGGATTTATCTTCCTTGTTTTGAAATAGGTGTTCCAGTCTACCAGAAAGGTTGTGAATGCTTTCGAAAGTGAGTCAATATTTGTGCGGGCTTGCCGGACAGGAATACCCGCTTCGTCATACTGGCCCGGCGTGAAGCAGGTAATATAACTGCCGTCGGGACTAAACCACTTGTAAATTCCGGGCTGATGCCGGCTAAACTGCATATAAGGAATACCTGCTTTGGAAAGTATTTGCGCCATTTGCAACGATCTGCCCGGAACATCCTCGTTCCAGTAGGTTTTAAAATCGCAACCCGGCAAGGTTTTTTTCAGCCATTTGCGTCCGAGATAAGTTTGACGAATCAATGATTCTCCATCATACATCGATTCGTAGGGTTGCTTGTAGGTCGCACCCCACTCCAGACGACCTTCGCGCGTATATTTCAGGATTTCATTAATCGATTCGGGATGTCTTTGAAGATATTCCCTGAGGCTCAGCCCGTCTTCAACTGAAAACTTAAACTGGGTATTCTCTTTCAGTCTTTTCAATACTGGTGTTATCATTTGTACATCACGAAACTCAATGCACTTGCCAATACTGTCCATCCATGCGATGTCCTGGTGAGAGGATGGGATAACACTGATGGTTCCCCCTTTAAAATAGGAATAATCACCGCTCTTCGACGAATCATTAGGTTGTCCTACAACGGATAAAGCACCACTAAACAACAAATTAACGGATAAGAAAAGGAAACGAACCTTTGACGAAATAGAACTGAATGTCTTCATTTTATGATAGTTTAAAAATTGACCTTGATTATTTGCAGGAGAAATCCGACTTTATCTTACCAAACAACATCAAGTGTTACGAAACCCATCGCCGGTACCAGAACATCCTCCTGAACTTTTTCTTTGCCTGATTCATCACCTGAATTGCTGATATATATAGATGATGGTTTGCGATCGAGCCAATTTAGTTTTACTAATTCATCTTTAGCAGATACAGAACGGAGACGCAACTGAAGAGCTTTCCCATCATTCTTTGTTTTGAAGATGGTTGCAATAACGTCTGGGCTTCCTTCGATATCAAAAAATGGTTTTTCTTTAAAATCAGGCTTAAGGGAAGCCGCAATAAGTGGCTGAGCCTGTTCCAGTCCAAAACGATTGGCCGATGCAGCATTATATTTTGCATTATGCGGAAGAATCCTGTACCGGAATTGAATTTTCCCTTCCTGGCTAAAAGGGAAATTAGTATGCCAATGGTTGTTCAAAGCCCAGGAATAAATTGTAGCGCTCGGCTGGTTTTTTCGAATCCATTTCGGAGAATTGGTTGCAGCACCTAAAATATTGGCGGTCATGTCGCCCGTTTCAAAAACAGGTGCATCCAAAGAACACCAGGTAATGCCCCGCTCACTATTTGAAATGTCGAGCCATCGCTGGAAAGCAATCCAATTCCGGTTGGCAGCGGAAAGCTGATCTTTTTCAAGTTCCATAATTCCCCATGGAATATCAACCCTGGTTGTTGGTTCCGGGATATTAAACGCAAATCCAAAGTGAATCCCTTCCTTCTTTAGAATTGCCTGCTTATCTACAATATTTTTGATTTCAATCTGTGGTTGCCCGGCAATGATGGTGATCTCACGCGAAAGGCTATTGCATCCTTCAGCATCGGACGCGACCAGAAGTGAAGCCACCAAAGGACCGTTTTCCTTTATTGAGACTTTCACATTTTTGGTCCCTGATGCTTTATCCGGACGATCATCACCATGAAGGTAACGGAAGCTGTTGAGCGCGCATGGCGCCTGAAGATCCACAAATTCATAGGTTTCATTAGTTAAACTTGAAATATCACCTGTTTGCGGATCGATCGAAATCCGGACAATACCATTGTCGAGTGTATTACCCTTTGCAAGTTGCCCAACAGTTTTTATTTTTTTCCTTTTCAAAAAATATTTTTTTGATCCCAAGGCTGGGATATCACTTGCAGTAAAAACCAGTTCACCACTAGATAGTCTTTGAGAAAGAATAGTTTTCCCTTTCTCATCACGTATACTATTAAATAATTTGCTTTGTCCGGAAGAAACAGTGACCAAGCCACTTCGCACCCAGGAAAGTGTATTAAATACGCCTACAATTGAACTACTGGTATCCTTAGCAGAGGATAAGGTGGAGGTTAACAAAGATTTGCTCCAGTCTTCAGCCTGCTGGAAAAAACCAAATTTAACCTTCAGAATGTCATTCGTAATTGGCTGTTTCGATGGATCCATATAACACCAGGTGTGTTCGGTCCCCATGATCACGTTTCTCCAGGCTTCGTCAAACTCGGAGCGCGGTGCAGCCTCACCGGGATGGAGCATCGTCCAAAGTGTTTCTGTCTGGATGAGGCGTTCTTTTGAGTTACGGTTCATACCTGTTTGTTTTGCAGCAGTTCCAAGACCATCGGTCCAATACTCTGTAAAATCTCCCTTCAAAACCGGTAACTGATTTCCGTATTTTTCTTCAAAAGTGCGCATGATGTCAGTAGCACTGGCAATAATTAAATGCGGAAACGCATAATCTTCATTCCAGCTTTTAACTGCATCGGGTAAATCGGCATCAATTGGGGTATTGTCGGCCATTGCCCACGACATCGCGAAAATATCGTATGGATAATAATCTGATTTTTCCAACTCAGGCAATTTATCAGCCAGGTATTTATCAATGAAATTATCGCGTGGATGATCGGTCTTCACAATTTGAATTAATTTGGACGGATCCGTTTGACCAGCCATCAGTGGCCAATAAGCGAACCCCTTTGCATGCGCTCCCGGCGTATAACTCCCTGGTTGCAGAAATAAGATTTTTGATTTCCCATCCTGCCCAAGCCACCAGAATGGTTTAAAGCTGAGGTCTGTAGAGAGTCCTACCCGGTCAGATCCGTTATTCATTGCAAAACAGTACTTAATTCCAAGTTTTGATGCGACAGGCACAACACCCCACGACATTCCCGGAACGTCTACCTGAACCAACGTCTCAATCTTTGTACCGGTCAGTTTTTCCAGTTCCCTGCACTGACGAAAAAACTCGAAAATCTCTTCATCAGCAGAGGAGCTTGTATTGGTATGAATGTACCCTGCATCCAGATGAAGATACCCCTTCCGGACAGCATCAACGATATTTTCTCTTTCCTCAGGTGTGGCTGTTTTCAAATATCTTTCGACCGGCCATAACACTTCAGGATTCCACAGATAGCGAGAATCTTTTGGATAACCGGCAGTCTTTTTTGCGAGTTCTATCCCGTTAATTAAATTCCTTTTATGGATGATTTCAACATTCGCCTGTGTATTTGTATAGCCAATATCAACGTGTGAATGAGGATAAATATAAACCGTCCATTGTCGTTTTTCAGGGACAGTAAAAGAACCTGATATCTCGTGCCCAGCACTCCGAAGCGTAATCTTTGCCTCGCATTCGGATTTTACGCCCGCTCCGGGGGGGAGCAAAATTGAATAATGATCAATACCCACATTTTCATTCAATTGTATAATTTCCTTTTCTCCGGAACATTCCAGTTCAATGGTTCCTTTTCCGGAAAACTTCGGGCCCTTGAAATTCAACGTAATTTCCCTTCCAGGCTTCCCATCGGGGCGATGACGGTAGAATGGCAGAACAATGCATCCGAGCGAATCCGGGAACGACTTTACCAAAGCTTTTTTTGATTTTTCCCCTAAGCCATACTCCGCATAAGAATTGGGAGTATTCAGCAGCATTAGCAATATTATTCCTGAAACAATTGTAAAAGACCTTTTATTCATCATATCATTCATATTAACCATTCATAAAATACATTTCTTATCGGAAATTCCGCGCTGTGTCAATCATCGTTTTCAGGTTTTCCGAAGGTGTAACGGGTGGAATCGCGCAACCGGCATTAAGGATAAACCGGTTTGAATATTGATAGGCCGTTAATAATTCAAGCGTTTTTTCCTTCACAGAACCAACTGTACCTAAGGCTAACACGCCACTTGGATCAATATTTCCAATCAACGTTGTTGTGTTCCGAATCGTATCGTATATCCTGGAAATGTCCGTTTTATAATCCAGTTCAAAAGCATCGGCTCCGGTTGATAACATATGATCCAGGATTACATCAGTATTGCCACAAATGTGCAAAGTATATGCGACACCGGCATCATGGGCGACTTTCACAATCTTTTTTTCATAAGGCAATGCGTATTGCATATACATTTCGGGCGAGATCATTTCGGGTCCCGCCGGACTGTCGCCATTCGATACCATATCGCAACCGGTTTGTGCCATCAATTTAATAAACTGAGAAGTCGCATCGGTACAATATTCCAGTATTGATTGGAGTTGCTCGTCTGGCCCCATCATTAAATCGAGCATCCAGTTTTGTGCCCCACGCATCATGCTTGCCAGTGAGAAAGGAGCCTGGTCACAGTTGCCCCGAATATATATCTCATCTTTGTAATACTCTTTAAGCAGTCTTACCGATTCAAGCCAGATCTGAATATACTTGTAATCCTCAACTTTAGCCTGTTTTAAATTCGAGATATCCTCCAGATTCTCCAGATTTCCAATGTGGGTACGGGCAGGATCATCGATTGGAAAATCAACCGGTACACCGACAGCACCTGCAAGCGTAACGGTGTCGATATCAACCAAAATACCGTCAAACTTATATTTGTCAACCGAAGCTATAAAGCATTCCGAAATCAGCTTAGGATCATTACGGTATTGCTCCATTGTAACTCCATGTTCCCGGGCAGCCATCATAAAATTATGGAGCATCACAGGAACTTTGTCGGGCTTTTCGCCTCTTAATGCAGCGGTTATTCTTTCGTATCCGTTCATGATATTTTAATTGTTAATGGATTAACAAAGTACTTCCTTTTCAATTTGTTCGAGCGTTTTCCCTTTTGTTTCGATGATGTATTTCTTTAAGTAAATAAATCCAGCGAAAGTGACCACCGCAAAAAAGATAAAAGCATAACTCATTCCGAGCTGTTGTGCCGCTTGTGCCGTCCCAAAGAAGCCAATGACGACCGGGAAGAAGAAATTAAGGGAGGCACTGACAATCCAATTTGCAGAGGATCCCATTGATGCACCTCTGGCACGGATAATATTCGGAAACATTTCGGACAATAACACCCAAACCACGACACCCTGTGATGCCGCAAAAAAAGCAATATAGGCGACCAGTAATGCGACCAGCCAATAACCAACAATTTGCCCCGTTAGCAATCCGAAGCCAAACAATCCAAGGACGACCATCATTCCCAATTGCCCGGTGAGTAACAGTTTTTTCCTTCCGACCTTATCGATAATTGACATTGCCAGCAGCGTAAACACCAGATTGGTAATCCCCAATATTACGCTTTGCGCCATTGAATTATCTGTTGAGAAACCGGCAATACTGAAAATCTGGGAAGAATAATAAAATACCACCCCGATACCCGTCAACTGGTTAATAATTCCCACAAATATGCCGATAAAGGTTATTTTTCGGTACGGTTTCTTAAACAGGTTTATTCGTGCACCCGTATTCTCAATATTGATAGATTCCTGAATATCAAGAATCGTCCGTTCTGTATCGATTTCATGGGATGATAAATCTTCAATGTTTTTTTTTGCTTCGGCAATGCGGCCCATCTTTACCAGCCACCGTGGACTCGTCCGGATCACCAAAAGCATCAGAAAGAAAGCAACGGCAGGAAGAGCGCCACTAAAAAGCATCCAGCGCCAGTTCTGATCGCCAATATTCAGCAACAAGTAATTGGATATTAAGGATAATAAAATCC
>Ga0075528_10000038_pt1 | contig 20334 bp, 16 predicted proteins | sample NGEPer16B_FD_76827 | JGI IMG/M metagenome (GOLD analysis project Ga0075528, IMG submission 76827) | Arctic peat soil microbial communities from the Barrow Environmental Observatory site, Barrow, Alaska, USA - NGEE Permafrost159B-16B | ecosystem: Environmental > Terrestrial > Soil > Wetlands >... | reverse complement strand
TCACGACACTTTATGGACGAATAAAGACTCAATTTTGGAATCAGGTTTTCCCGAAATCGGAAGCGATATGGAAAAGAAAATGGAGCAAATAGAAGAATTGTCCAAACAAATTACTGTCGAATATAAAGGATGGGAAACAGGCCGGAATATCGACGAAAAACAACTAAAAAAAATCATAAAAGAGGAATTAATGGACCGGGCAATCCCTATCGATTTTAACTTCACCATTAATTCGAGTGACAGTATTCAAAAAACAATTATTAAAACGGCTGATCTCCAAAAGTGGTACAGAGTCAACCTATTCCCTAATGATGTATTTCGTAAAAATCTCAAATTAGCTGTCTATTTTCCTGATAGAAATCTTTTTATCGGTCGCACCACCACTCTGCTGCTTGGACTTTCTGCAATGTTTACACTTATTATTTTCCTCACATTCTTCTTGAGTATATTTTTGATTGTCCGTCAGAAAAAAATTTCAGAGATGAAGTCGGACTTCATCAACAATATGACACATGAGTTTAAAACACCAATAGCTACTATCTCAATTGCTGCTGATTCAATAGCTAATGAAAAGGTAATCAACGATGAAGAAAAAGTCCGTTTTTTCACAGGAATGATAAAAAAAGAGAACCTTCGAATGAATGAGCAGGTTGAACGGATTCTTCAGATAGCCCGGTTGGACAGGAAAGAATTTGAATTCAACTTTCAGGCGGTCAATGTCCATGAATTGATTGAGGAGGCCATAAACGGGATTTTGCTTCAGGTGGAGAAAAAAGGAGGTAAAATTATCACCAAACTTGAAGCAATGAACCCTGTTGTTACGACTGATCCAATTCATTTTACCAGCCTTCTATACAATCTTTTAGATAACGCTAACAAATACTCTCCCGATACACCGTCAATTACTGTTGCAACGACAAACAGCCCAAAAGGCATATATGTATCTGTTGAAGACGCTGGTATTGGAATGAGCAAAACTGTGCAAGCCCGGATTTTCGACAAATTCTATCGGCTCCCATCTGGCAACATTCACAATGTAAAAGGCTTTGGCCTAGGATTAAGTTATGTCAAAGCTATTCTGGAAGCCAACAACGGAAGTATTAAAGTGCATAGCGAACCTGGGAGAGGAAGCAAATTTGTTGTTTTCGTTCCATTTTTAATTAACAAACAATGAGCCTCAAAAAGAATCTGTTTTTTGTTGAAGATGACCTAAGCTTTGGAGCTGTTCTAAAATCATATCTTGAAATCTGCAATTTTTCGGTTACCTGGCTCGATGATGGAAAGCATGCAGTTAGTGCCTTTAAGGAAGGGACTTACGATTTATGCTTGCTTGATGTGATGCTTCCTCATGTTGATGGTTTTTCGATTGGGAGAGAAATAAGATCCATAGATCCCAATATTCCAATGATTTACTTGACTGCTAAATCATTAAAAGAAGATATTATAACCGGTTATAAGTTAGGTGCCGACGATTATATCGTCAAACCTTTTGATGCTGATGTGTTGCTTTACAAAATTGCAGTAGTGCTCAAAAGATCAGACGGGCCTGCCAGTATGGCAAACCAGTTATTTCAAATCGGAAAATACATTTTTGATCCTCACTTACGCGAAATAAAGCTGGAAGGAATAAAACAACTACTAAGTCCCAAAGAATCAGCATTGCTCAAATTACTTTGCGAGCATAAAAATGAATTACTGACGCGCGAGATCGCATTAAAAAGAATTTGGGGCGATGATGGCTATTTCACAACGCGAAGTATGGATGTGTTTATTACAAAATTAAGAAAATACCTTAAAGATGATCCTTCAATTGAAATCCGGAACATTCACGGAAGCGGATTTATAATGACACAAAACAACTGAATTTCTAATATTAGTTGTATACAAAACAATTTTACACTATTATTGTTAGAATATTATATTCCGAAAAATATTAAAAAAAACCAGCTCATATCAATTTCATAAATATACTCTACAAAATATTCTTTCAAGAACTGTGAAAATATATGAGTCAATCAATGAAAAAGAAATTAATTAATATAGTACTGTTTGGAATTATCTTCCTGCCTCTGATCCTATGGCTATTATGGATTATTAAACCAGCTCACAGAGCCAATATTCTGATTCTGGACAAGACGGTGTTAACCAATATTGGGCTCGAACATCGGGCTTTTGATTGGGTGCTTCAACACCGGAAGTATTTCAAACCAAATGGTGATTCCTACTCACCTGAACAGGATTATCTCGGATTCTTTCCGCTCAAAAATGACAGTTTTTTGATTAAAGATCTCTCTAAACTTACCGAAAAACAAATAGACAGTCTCAGCAGTAGTTCAGACATGACTTATTTTACAGACAGTTACGGGATCTACAACAATGAATGGTACCACAAACAAAATGTGAGTGAACATTCTGAAAAAGTATACGGAGGATTAAACAAAAACGATATACTTTTCCTGAGAAAGATGAAGGAGAAAAAAAAATTGATAATGGCAGAATTTAACTTTTTTGCTACGCCAACCTCTCCTTCAGAAAGAATTGAAGCTGAAAATCTATTGGGTCTTAAGTGGAGTGGATGGACTGGCCGCTATTTCGAACAACTCGACACTTTAAAAAACCCTGAATTACCCAAATGGATCGTACGGCTTTATAAAGATCAACACCAGAATAAATGGCCTTTTACCAAACCAGGAATTGTATTCATTCATTCGAATGAAACAATAGCAATTTTAGAAAAGGAGACCGATCTTAATCGTGAAGTTCCGATAGTGAAAAGTTTTAATTACGGAGTTGAAAAATACGGCATTCCAAAAGAGATCAGGTATCCTTATTGGTTCGATATTACTTTGAGCACCGACACGAGCAACAGAGTTATATCCTATTACGAGTTATATCCCAATGAAAGAGGCGATTCAGTATTGCACCATCACAACATTCCCAAGATATTTCCTGCCGCTTTTGAAAACATTGCTGCCTCACCGTATTACTATTTCTGCGGAGACTTTACCGATTCACCAATCCGTAAAACTTTCGATGAAATAATTGGAATGGAATACCTTAAAATGTTTGTCCTGAACGAATCTGATCTGAATGACAGAACTCCTTTTTTCTGGAGGTATTATCTTCCAATGACAACAAAAATTCTGGACAACTATTTCAGAAAATAGCCCATCAGTAATTACCGGGGGAGCATCTTGAACTTCAAACTATCTGGAATCAGGGCATTGTTTAAGGTCGCTTTAAGATTATCCGTTTTAAATTTCTCAAACTTTCGCTGAATCTCAGTCAGTTTCTTTTCATCAGTAATCTGATCGATTCCAAGATTTTCAGAAACCTTAAAAAGCTGATCGTTTACAATAAAGAAATCACGATCGATGTAATCAATAATCTCATTTTTAGTTCTGATAAATGGAACGGATAGGGTACTTTGAAAAGTTTTTACGCTATCTAATCCCTGTCCAAGCCAGGGAACAACTGTAGGAAAACTCATTCCGTAACTCTTTTTCAGGAAGGCAACCACCGATGGGGTAAAATCGAGGTGTGATACAACTGACGAAAATTTGGCAGAAGATTTCAGCATGGGAGAAAATATGATCAATGGAACGTGAAAACGATCAATCTGGGTTGAAATTGGAGGCGATGACATTCGGTGATCGCCTGTTATAAAAAATATCGTATTCTTATAATCGTTGCGTTTTTGATATGATTCGAAGAATTCCCGAATAGCATCATTAAAATACAAAATTGATGCATAATTTGGCATAAACTTTCTGTATTCTGCCTTTTTAGCATCACTGAAGTAAAAAGTATTTAACAGATCCTCAAATTTCCTGTTATAATAATCCTGATTAGGAACACTATACGGATCGTGCATTGCAAGTGTAAGATAGATATCCAGTCGCGGCTGATCCCCAGTTTTAGACAACACATCAAGACCTTTTCTGAAAATATCTTTTTCTCCGTATCCCCAGGTAAAACCTCCCGGTTTAAGCGGAGGCATTTTTTTATATTCCGGACCAAAATCATTCTCATCAATCACATAATCAAGGTGCTGTCTATTCAAAAATAATTTCATATTATCGAAAGTTGCATCGCCACCATAAAAGAAACGTGAAACATAACCTCTCTCTTTTAACAAGCTTATTAACGACATTCCCTCCGGCATATCAGCTCCCAATTCTGCAAATCCACTCTTCCCGTAAGGCATCGATCCAAAAACCGAAGGTAATACTTCGAAGGTCCGGCCAGCTGTACTCAAAACGTTCTCCCAGTAAAGACTTTTAGTTTCTAGTGAATCAAGATATGGCGTAAAACTTTTCATGTAGGCACCTTCACCACTGTAAGCTCTGCCAAGACTTTCGACAATAATAAATACTAGATTCGGTTTATCAGTTCCAACATTAAAATATTTCCCAAGAATATCGGGCGTATTGTCCTTTCTAAGAAACGGAAATTCGTTGCTGATATACTCAACCGATTTACCAACAGCAGGTAAGCCCGTATAGAAATAAGAATAAAGTGATGTCTCGCTGGCTTCGTCCGGATCGTAAAACTTGTAGGTGGACGAAAACAGGTGATATGCTTTATTGGTAATTAAATTATATGAAAGCTCTGAATTATATTTGCCTGGTTCAGGTTTTGTGTACTTTCGAAAAGCCAATGAAGTAAAGCTTATCAAAACAAACAAAAATGCAATAAGACCATGTATCTTAACCAATTTCGAAAACATCAGTAATGCGATCATAAATGCAATGCAAATTACGATCAAAAGAATTGAAACAACAGAAAAACCACCACTTGCCGAAACAATCTGGACAACCTCATCAAAAGTATAACCGAACAAATCGGTACCTAACAACAATGAGGTTGTACCAAGATACTGGATTAAAGCTATTTCCGTAAGAGCAAAGAAAACTATCAGAAGACCAGAGACAAAGTTGGCTAAACGCTTCGAGATAAGATAAATGACGATAAACGGGAAGAAAAACCATGCGGAAAGATTAAAAAGCATAAAAAAATCATATCCAGTACCCGCCAATTCAAGCTTCAAATATCCCGAAGGAAGCGTAATGGTATGTTTAAGGTAAAAAAGCTCATAGATGCGAATCAGAACCAGTAATAAAAAGAATACAAGGTTTATGGTCAGATATCTTTTAACACCGGATATTAGTTTGTCCTTCAGTACTTTTCTTCGACTAACAATTTTCATTTTTTGAGCGGATAGAATTTTATTTTTTGATTTTCGCTTTATCGGTGAATCCTTTCTTTTCCATTTTACCCCACGAAATATTTCCAATTAAATAGTCGTAATTACCGCGCAAAGCAAACCAGACATTTAGCGGATGATAATATAAAGGTTCCACAAGTGAAATAACTAAAAGCCGGAATACATCTCGCTTTCTTCGGTATCGTGCAAAGGTAAACTCTTCGAAAATGATCGCCCAGGCAGAATAAGTCACAGCAAAAAGATAAGTAAACCCTAATAAAAGGAAAAAGAATGGCCAATCGGGATTTCCCATTACAAGAACCAGAAGGAAATAGAAAATTCCAATTATTTCAACAATAGGTGCTAACCATTCAAAAAAGAACCAATATGGATGACCCAACATACCCAGATTCCCGTATTTGGGATTGAAAAACAATGTCATATGTTTGAATAAGGTCTCCATCGTACCTCGGGTCCATCGGTTACGTTGACGTGACAGAATCCTCAATTTATCAGGCACTTCGGTCCAACAGAGCGGATCCGGAATATAAACAATTCGATACTTGAGATCATGCTCGATCATATATCTCCTCATTCGCACAATCAACTCCATATCTTCACCGACAGTATTGCGATCGTAACCACCTGCTTTTATCACAATATCGCGATCGAAGACCCCGAAAGCCCCTGAAATTAAAAGAAGCCCGTTAAGACGACTCCATGCCATCCTTCCCATCAAAAATGCCCTGGTATATTCAAGTACCTGAAATCGGGCAATAAGATTCTTAGGCAAATTTATCTCTACAATCTTTCCATCCTTAATCTTACAGGAATTAGCAATTCGAATTACGCCGCCTGTAGCAATTACCCGGTTTTGGCTTTCTTCAAGAATGGGTTTTATCATTTTAAGAATAGCATCTTCTTCAAGAATACAATCAACATCAATACCAGCGAAGTATTTTTTGCTGCTAATGTTTATCCCTGCATTTAACGAATCTGCTTTCCCCCCGTTTTCCTTATCGATCACAAGTAGTTTACTATAAGCCTTGTTGGTCGATTTATAAACTCCCCGAACAGGTTTTGTGGGTATTACATAATTCACCATGAAATCCACCTTTTCGAGCTGATAGTGTACTATTATTTTTTCGAGTGAATCATCTTTACTTCCGTCGTTGATAATAATCACCTCAAAATCACTATAATGGATTGAAAGTAAAGATCGGATATTCTCAATTATTGTATTCCCTTCGTTGTAAGCGGGAGCCAGTATTGTGACGGGGGGTGCATATGGAGATGAAATAATCGCTGAATAATCAACAAAACTATTTTTCCGCATGTACCTGACCATTTCGGTTCCGGATAAAATAGCCATTACTATGTAGGATAGAAAAATTGCAATGGCATAAACGAATATCCCATTTTCAATCAGGAAATTTAATATTTTAATGATCTCGTACATCAGATTCTTTCGTCTTTTGCATGAATAATAATCGTTTTCAAAACAGGATCAGCAACTTCAAATAATGAGTTGACCCGCTCCTCACCAACACTGTCAAGCGAAACTAACCCCCTGGCAGATAGAATACGGATACTGGTCTCGGTTTCATTTAGCAGTACCTCTTCGAAAAAGGGAACATTTGAGGAGTCCGACATCATGATCAATGATCGTAATATCTCCGTTCTATTTTCTGACTCTTCAGTCATAAACAATTGCCTAAGCCTATTACCAGGTAAGGGAACAGCCATTTTCCCCAAAGCACAAATCGCTTCATGTCGAATATCCAGGTCAATATCATCAAGCCGAAGGGTTACCAAATCAATATTATCGAATTGCTTGAAAACACCCGACATCTTGAGTGCAAAAAGTGCTACGCTCTTGTTTAAACTTGGCAACCATCGCCTAAAATCGGGAACTGCATCTATTTTCTTAAGTGCAACCAGAGAATTAAGCAACCCCCATTCCGTAAGATTAACTTCAGGATCGTCGCAGAAACTGAGCGGATCATTGGGGTTCAACTGAATCCATGCCATTTGAGCCTCAATACGGAGGACCACATTTCCTGAATTCAGATACTTTGAAATCAGATTGCTTTCCTCCTCTATCTTCATTTGTGCCAATTCCCGAAATCCTTTTGCCTTCACATTCCAGGAAGAATGGGAAGCCTTAAGTATCGAATATTTTTTTAATCCCGCCAGGTGGAATAATTCGACCAGCTTATCTGCGCTATCGCCCGTTAAGTTGGCGTGGAGCGAAAGCAGTTCAGAAGTAAAAACATCACGGTTAACGCCGTCTTTAAGTTCCTGTAAAATAGATTCAGAAACAGACGAGGGATGCTCCTCATAAAGCCAGTCAGTAATAAAATCACGGTACCGATCCAGGCATTTAGATTTCTTAAAATCAACATAACTATCCCTTAAACGTCTGTTTAAGATCACAATAAGTAAAGAGGCAACAGAAGCGAGAAAAAATAGATTTAGGAATAGTATTATTGTGATAAAGGAACTGGCGTTATTATAAAAATGAAAAATTATCTCAGAAAAGGAAGATGATGTATCAGTTTCAAATGAATCTGATAAAAGCGGTAAATAATTATTCCCGGAAACAGCAATCGAAGTATCTGGCCTCTGAATATTTTTAAGGCTGTCAAATGTATCTTGTATCGCAACCAAACCCGTATCTAAAGTGAGTTTATTCTTAGCGGGCAGTTGGATCGGTACAATAATTGATCGTTGCCGAATCATCAATTTCATACCCGGCAGGATTTTGTAGTTCTGGTCGAGATCATTCCAACTCCTTATGGAATCGACCGGACAATTATAACGCGTCGAAATCTCGTAAACATTCTCGTTACTTTTTACGATATGATAGATAAAACCCTCGGATTCCTGTCCATAGGAATATTTTTGCGCAGAAAGCAAAATCAGAAATAATATAGAAACAGAAAACTTCATTTTTTACCAGTTGACAGGTTTATGTTCGAAGCAATCACAACAAGAATTAGTTTAGCTCAAAAAGAGTTATATTTTCATACGATTTAATTAAAACACATAGCTGACTCCCAAATCGAAATTAAGTCGGTTATGTTTCGTACCTGCTCTTACCTCTTCGCGGGCAAAACCAGTTCCGCAGTTTAGAAAAAATCGTGACGCTATTTTTTGCTGATATTCAAGTGCTATTTTATTAGATTTCAGATAATAACCTGGGTTAAAAGCATACTGCTGCTGATCAGGTGAAAAACCTGTGCCTACAATTAACGAAAAATAGCTATCAGCATCAGACAGATAACGTCTTACAGTTATGCTAGCCGATTTCGACCATCCCTCATTTCCCGGGGTGAGATATGAACGGAGCGAAAACCAATAATTTCCGTAATACTTGCCAACAGTTCCCGTATAAATCATTACCCTATTCGAATCGAACGCCGCAATTCGCTTATCATCAAAATTCATATACCTAAATCCCAAAGAAAACTCGAAACTGGCAGGCAATTTAAAATAGGGCTCCATCGAAAACCGGGAATACGGAAAATTCGTCTTGTTGGAGATTCCTGCATTTAAGTACATATAAATCCCTTTTGTGATGGCAGGATAAGCATCCACTTCTATTTGATGTCCGTCATTTCCAAACCGTCGGGCATAATTATAACGAAGTGTTACAGTCCCAAAGGTTTTGGTCTTCCTTCCAATAGCAACAGAACCAAAGTTCCACGCATCAACATCATTAAAGGTATAAATCCAATAATTAAGCGTAATCTTATTGACCATTTTATCATTTCGGATACTCAATAATAAATCAGCAGCTACTTTATTGGAAGGATCTGCCACAATCAACTGATTAATAATACCGGATGCATCATCTGATTTTCCGGAATAATTAAGAGCCTTAGCTTTTTTCAAAAGAAAGACTTCTTCGTTTGGATGGTAGGACAGCCCAATGTCAGCGTATTTAATTGCTCCTATATAGTTATCGCTCATTAGCTCGACATCGATCAGGGCATCAACTGCGTCGTAATGCCCGGCTTTCTGATTGATTACCTTTTGAAGTACAATCTTTGCTGAATCGTATTTTTCATCCCATGCATAGGTTCTCCCCATTAAGACAGTAGCATCCCAATAAGTACTGTCACGTAATAAAATTTGTCGGCAAATTTTTCGGGCTTCGGATTTTCTATTGTTATATGCACATTCACGGGCTTTTGATAGCAGCGTATCTAATGAAACAGGATTTCCATGAGTAAAAGTTTGTGCTTTAACTGCCAACCCTGATGTGAGAATCATGGAAATAAGCAAGACACCTATTCTTTTATATGGAGACCTAATTATCTGCATATTACCTCCTAATTAACAACCTTTTTACCCGAATAGAAACTTCATTTGGACTAAAAGGTTTTGTGATATAATCATCTGCTCCAAGTTTAAACGCTTCAATAATTGTATCTTCATTGCCAAGTCTTGAAAGAACAATAATTGGCATTTTCAAAAGAAGTTCATTTCTAATTGTATTGATTAATTCAAGTCCGCCTACAAAAGGCATTAATAGGTCGGTCATTATCAAATCATAATCTCCTTGACGGATCTTTTCCTTGGCCTGATTTCCATCAGTTACCACATCGACCATATATCCTTCACTTTTAAGTTTATGTTCGATGGCTTTAATCATCATAAAGTCATCTTCACAGACTAGTATTTTCATAATATTTTATTGATATTAAAGTTGAAAAAAAGATATTTCTTTCAAATCATCTTTTTCAAATCCTCGATGCCGTAATTTATTATATTGATGGCTTTTTCTAGTTTAACAAAAAGATCATCGTTAAGTTTAATTTCACTTTCAATTTTTTCAAGATAAGGAATAGCTGCCAAAATTCCAACAAATGTAAGTTGAGGAAGAAGGGTATGTGCTAAAAATCGCAATTTTTCATGATCGCCCGATAATGCACATTCTCTCATTGAATGAAGTGTATCAGGACAGGATTCAACAAAATAAGTTATTATTTCTACAACAAAGGATTCATCACCCGCTGCCATATCTTTTAGGTAGGTAAGATCAGGAAGTGTAAAATTTGTGCCTTCATTTAATCCGGAAATCTCATCCGACCTAAAATTAGCACCTTCATTAGCGATAGACATAGTGTTGTACTATTTTAAATTAATAAAAGGCAGTTGATGCATTGAAAGACTTTGTAAAACTAAGAAAATTATACCATATAATGGATAAAAACCTTCCCACTACTAATGAATCTCCTCGCCAAAAGCTGACGAGGAATCTTTACGGATGATTGATATTTATTCCGCCCAAACCGGTGAAGAATTTGCCTTAAAAGATTTTAAAGTGTAATTATTCCAAAAAAGAACAAGTTTAAACACTTTAAAGAAAAATTATTGTATATTAGCACAACGGTTTTAAACTGTGTAGTTTGTATTGTTTTTAATAATTACCGAACTGATTCTCAAACAATATGGAAACAACTGACAGAGAAGTTTTAATAGAGGCTTTAGCCAATTGTGCAAAAATAGATGGTTGGGCAAATCTTGCTGAAGTGGGGGTGGTCCTCCGGGTTAAAGGTGTTAAATACGGTAAACTGTCGAAATTCATCCTGAATTTTTCTGAAATCGTTGAAACGAAAGTTGATGAATTAAGGCAACCCCCGGTTATGTATGCCAGATTAAAACAAGATTTTCAGAAACAGGAAGAAAGGTAATTACTTATCCTACTGACCTTTCTGCACCAATTCACCATAAATCTGATTTGCAAATTCTTCGTCAATACGTTGATTATTTGCGTTTTGTCATAAATAATTTGGTTAAGATTCGATTCCCCGAATCCAGATAAAAACATTAGCTTACCAAATTACTCCGATTAATAAAATCACAACCTGCCATTTTCTGAAGCAGAAATAGTACTTTTGTCGCTCATTAATCCGGAGGGAGCTTGTGTTTAAATGAAAACCCTTACATTTGATTTTATAGTAGTTGGAAGTGGTCTGGCAGGTTTGCTTGCGGCTTTTCATGCAGCCGATTATGGCACTGTCGCTCTCATATCCAAATCAGAACTTGATATTAGTAACTCATATCATGCTCAGGGTGGAATCGCTGCTGCAATTGGAGAGGACGATCATCCCCGATTTCATTTTGAAGACACATTGATAGCAGGACGCAATTTATGCGACCGTGATGCTGTCTCGCTTCTCGTTAACGAAGGTCTTGATCGGGTTAATGAGCTCATTGAACGAGGCATGGATTTCGACAAAGATGTAGAAGGAAATCTTAAATTAGGTCTCGAAGGGGGTCATTCAAGGCGCAGAATATTACATGCGGATGGTGATGCAACAGGAAAGATGATGACCAGTTTCATGCTAAAGGAAGTGTTGGCGAAACCGGAAATAACAACTTTTGAATACTGTGCGGCTCTAAAAATTATTGTAGAAGAAAATGTTTGCAAAGGAATCCAAACACTTCAATACACTGATGGCGAAAATATTATATTTCTTGGGAAAGCCACTATTTTGGCTACAGGAGGACTTTCGCGTCTATACTCACGTTCAACAAATCCATATACAGCAACCGGAGATGGAATAGCCCTTGCCTGGCAAGCTGGAGCACGTCTGGCAGACATGGAATTTATTCAGTTTCATCCCACGGCACTCTCAATTCCCGGAGAAGAAGCATATCTGATTAGTGAGGCAATAAGAGGCGAAGGAGCACATTTACTTGACGTGAATGGCATTCGTTTCATGCCTGATATTCATCCTCTGGCGGAACTTGCCCCTCGGGATGTAGTCTCTTCCGCAATTTTTAAAAGAATGCAGGAGACAGGTTCAAACGTATTTTTAAGTCTGCGCCATCTTCACAACGAAAATCTTATCGAACGTTTTCACTCTATTGATGCTCATCTTAAACCATTAGGAATAAATCTACTGACAGATCTAATTCCAATTGCTCCAGCTGCGCATTACATGGTTGGTGGCGTCAGAACAGATATTTGGGGGCAGACCAGTATTACAGGTCTCTTTGCGTGTGGAGAAGTAGCATCAACTGGAGTAATGGGTGCAAACCGACTTGCAAGCAACTCTCTGCTCGAATGTCTCGTCTATGGTAAAAGAGTGATTGAAAAAGCAAGACATTTAAATATCAGTATGCCGTTGACTTTTAAACAAGAACCAATTTTGCTTTGTCAGAAAACGGATAGTGAGTTTCTAAAAGTAAAAAATGAATTGGCCAACGTAATGAGCGATCAGGTTGGAATTGTTCGCGATGCATCTGGTCTGCATTCGGCACTTGCGCGAATCAATTCAATTTCAGAACATTACAAAGAATCGGGAACCGATTATAATTTTCATAAAATAATTAATCTTACCGATATTTGTCGACTAATTACGCTTTCAGCTATCGAACGAAAAGAGAGCCGGGGCGGACATGTAAGAATCGATTTTCCTTTTGAGATTGAAGAGGAGTTGCACCACATTATTCAGGAAAAAGGAAATAAAATACAATACGAAGCAGTCAGAATATCATGAAAAAAAGCGGATTAAACATTGAGTCGATAAAATCTGTCATCGATTATGCATTAAAGGAAGATATCGGGAATGGAGACATTACGACCAATTCTCTGATTCCGATTAATTTGCAGACCAAAGCAACGATGATAGCAAAGTCAACAGGTGTAATTGCCGGGCTAGCCATAGCTGAATATGTTTTTCGATCCCTGAGTGCCGATATAACATGGAAAGCGTTTGTAAATGATGGTGATAAAGTATCAAAAGGTGATATTATACTTGAAATTTCAGGATCGTACCGTGCATTATTAACAGGAGAGCGGGTGGCATTAAATTTTTTGCAACGAATGAGTGGAATCGCCACTATGACTGCTAATTATGTTTATGCTTTAAATGGTTATAAAACGAAGATTCTCGACACCCGAAAAACGGTTCCCGGGTTGCGGCTTCTGGATAAATATGCAGTATTGATGGGTGGCGGAACAAACCATCGGATCGGACTATACGATATGGTACTTATCAAAGACAATCACATTAAAATTGCCGGAGGAATTACCAAAGCTGTTACACAAATTAAAAAAAATCTGCCCGAAGGAATTAAAATTGAAGTAGAGACGACAACCTTAGAAGAGGTGCAGGAAGCATTGTTAACAAGGGTAGATATCATCATGCTTGACAATATGTCGAACAGCACGATGGCAGAAAGTGTCAGGATCATCGGCGGCCAGGCAAAAGTTGAAGCGTCGGGAAATATGACGATGGATCGACTCAAAGAGGTGGCTGCGACTGGAGTTGACTTTATCTCCATCGGAGCGCTTACTCATTCGGTTGCAGCTTTTGATATTAGCATGAACATTGAATCCTAAAAAATTGAATTTAGTAATCGACATAGGAAACAGTCAGACCAAAATTGCGGTATTCGATGCAGGTGCGATCGTGCAAATCACATGTATGGAATCGATAAATATTACCCGTTTAGGCGATTTAAAGCGCAATTATCCTGCATTAAATCAAGTAATCCTATCATCTGTTACCGAGGTTGATGCCGATTTGTTAAAAGAACTAAAAAAAGATTACGATTGTTTTATCGAATTCGATCATCAGACAGCTGTTCCTATCGGCAATCAATATAAATCGAAAGAAACGTTAGGGCTCGACAGATTAGCAGCGGCGGTGGGTGGAAACGTCTTATTCCCTGACAAAGAGCTTTTAGTGATTGATGCGGGTACTGCTATAACATTTGATCTGGTAGATAAAAATCACCAATTTTTAGGCGGAAATATCTCTCCCGGATTAAAAATGAGGTACAGGGCGCTACACGAATTCACCAGTAAACTCCCTGAAATTGAAATTGCTGACACTTGGACATCCATCGGAAAAACAACAGAAGAGGCTATCCGGGCCGGGGTTCAAAACGGTATGATCTTCGAAATTGACGGAATGATCGACCTTGTACGAAAAGACTGGCCGGAGTGTCAGGTTATATTAACCGGCGGTGATTTATTCTTTTTTGATAAAAAGTTAAAAAACACCATCTTTGTAAAATTTGAAATTACCCTCATTGGGTTAAACAGAATTCTTGAATATAATGCTGAAAAAAATTAGTGTAACATTCGCAATTGCGACAGCTCTTTTACTGCTGCCTTCTGTTTTGAAAGCTCAGGATAAAAACAGTTCCAGCACCAGTTCTCCTTATTCACGCTTTGGGATAGGAACGCTTAACGGTAATTCGCTGGGCCGTAGCGAGGCAATGGGAGGAATCGGGATTGGTACCCGATATGGTTTTCAGATTAATACTGGAAATCCTGCCTCCTATACAGCTATTGATTCAATGACCTTTCTGATGGAATTTGGGATCAGTTCCAAAAGCACTTCTTATGAGACTGCAAATAAGAAGAATGGAGCGAACGATGTCAATTTTAATTATCTCGCAATTTCGGTACCTGTAAAGAAGTGGTGGGCCGCTGCATTCGGGCTCATGCCGTTATCGGAAAAAGGCTACAACATCATTGGCACAGAGGAATCAACAAATGCAATTACCTCAACATCAATTACTGGTTCAGGTACCCTCTCGAAAGCTTTTATTGGGAATGCATTTAAAATTGGGAAAAATCTCTCTATAGGGATAAATGCATGGTATTTATTTGGCACATTGTCTGATAGATACTATTTGAATTTCCCATACGATGCTGCCGCATATGACTACCTACTGGAAAATAAATTAACAGTACACAATTTTGGTATTACAACCGGGTTGCAATATAATTGGAAAACAAAAGATAAGAACGAATGGACCTTTGGTGCAGTTTTTGAACCTAAGCAAAACATGTCGTCGAAATACGTTACTCATGAAGAGAGAGCTCTTTTCAGAAGCTCAACAACCAGCTCGCCGATTATTGATACCCTTTCGCACAGTGAAGGGAATAAAGGTCTGACGCTACCTTTAAGTTTTGGAGCAGGTTTCTCTTATTCTTTCAAAAATAAAATAGTTTTTGGAGCAGATGTCTATCATCAAAAATGGAGTGAAGCATCATTTTTGGGAAGTTCTGCGCAATTACAAAATATGACCAACAGCACCCGTTACTCTACTGGCTTTGAAATCACTCCGGATGCATTTTCAATAAGAAGCTATTGGTCAAGGATACAATACAGAGCCGGTGGCTTTTATGAGAAATCCTATATAACAATTAATGGACAGCAGATTAACGGATATGGTCTCACATTTGGTTTGGGATTACCATTCAGCCGCGCCCTTTCGTCGCTGAATTTATCCGCCGAACTTGGACGATTAGGTACCACTGATAATAATTTGATCAGAGAGTCATATGCCAAATTTACACTCCATTTGCTCTTGCATGACAGGTGGTTTATTAAAAGAAAATTCGATTAATTAATAAAATTTAGATGAATACGAAATATAAATCATTATTGGTGGTAATTCTGATATTTATCCTCGGAATTACAGGAGCGCTGGCTCAGCCAAGAATTATTACTGGCACCGTGTACGATGCGAATGGAAAACCGGCATCTGGTGTAAATGTTTCGGCTCATCGCATGAGTGGATCTCAATATTTTACAAGTTTTGATGGAAAATACGAATTAAAAATAGACGCTAAATCCAAGTATATCAAATTCGCTTTCCATGATCATGAAGAAAAACTTGACATCGAAGGGAATACCAGTAATGTGATCGATTTTGGCAAGAAAGCAGCAACAGGTGCGGCAACCGTTGCAGCCACTGGTGATGTTGATCATCGAACAAGGGGGCAATTAATACAGGCCGGTGTAATGGAATACATCGAAGCCGCATCACTTTTCGATCAATTTTATAAACAAGAAGATTACAAATCGGCTTTAGGCCCCTGGACAATTGAATATACTAAATACCCAAAATCTTCTGAAAATATTTATATTCAGGGCATTAAAATCCATGAAGATATGCTCAACAAGGCTCCGGAAGCAGAAAAAGAAGCGTTGTTAAATAAAATCATGGAGATTTACGATAAACGTATTCAATACTTCGGAAATGAGGGTTACAATCTTGGCCGTAAAGCTACCATCTATTTAAAATACAAGCTAGCATCCTCAGACCAGATGACTGATGAACAGAAAAAGGAAGTCTATAAGACCGGTTTAAATTGGCTTGAGACATCTGTGGAAAAACAGGGTAATGCCTCAGAAGCAGCAGTTCTTCTTCTATTGAACCGTGCGTCTGCATTACTATTCAAAACCGGTGATTTAAAAGCGGAAAAGGTGATGGCTGTTTATGACAAAACAACTGCCATTGTGGAGGCAAATCTGCTATCGAAATCCGATGATGATAACTTCCGAAAAGCAAAAGCAGGAATCAACAGGGCATTTGTTGAATCAGGAGCTGTTAACTGTGAAATTCTTGTGCCACTATATCAGGCTGAGTTTGAAAAGAATCCAGATGATCTGGCGACACTGAAGAAAATTAACCACATGTTGAACCGTGAAGACTGCTCCGAAAGTAAACTCTACGCTGATGTAGCTGAAAAACTTTATAAGTTGGAGCCTACGTCACAATCGGCTTTCTCGATGGCGCGACTTTTCCTGAAAAGGAATAATACAGCTAAAGCTATTGAATATTACGAAGAAGCAATTAACTCGGAGAAAGACAAATACGAAAAGGCTAACTATTGTTATGAATTAGCTCAGGTTATTTATACACAAAAAGATTATTCCAGGGTACGAAATTATGCACGTCAGGCAATTAGCCTTAATCCGGAATGGGGTAAACCGTACATTCTCATCGGCAAGATTTATGCCGCATCTGCAAAATCAATCGGAGAATCGGATATTCAGCAACGACTTGTTTACTGTTTGGCTGTCGACCAATTTATTAAAGCAAAAGCTGTTGATTCTGAAGTTACTGCAGAAGCAAACAAAGAAATTGCACAATATTCACAGTATTTCCCCGGTAAAGAGGATGCATTTTTTGAAAACCTGAAAGCAGGCAGCACTTTTAAAATAGGAGGTTGGATTAATGAAAGTACAATTGTCCGTCTTCGTTAGTTTTTTCCCGAAAAAGCTTCGGTTTAAAAATTTAAGCATTCCATTCCTCTCCCTGGTGGTGACAATGCTCATTCTTTCCTGTAGCTCAAAAGTTCCGGCAGATATACCAATCGATTTTATCAGTGCAAAAAAACCACCATCAATTGAAGCAACAGATTTTCAATCATATTTAACTGATTCAGGAGTTGTCAGATATTTTCTGAAGACCCCTAGACTACTGATCTATGATCAGGAAAAACCTCCTTATAAAGAGTTTCCTGAAGGGTTTCATCTCCAGCAATTTGACAAAGACAAAAAAATCATTTCGGAATTGTCTGCCAACTATGGCAAAAACTTCGAGATCGAACAGAAATGGCTGGCTACCGGCAATGTCGTGATGGTGAATAACAAAGGTGATACCCTACGCACAGAAGAGTTAATCTATCTTATCAAGGAAGAAAAGATCTTCTCCGACAAATTCGTCAGCATTGAAAAAGGCGGTAATATTATTGATGGGGCAGGAGGATTTGAGTCGGATACTCAAATGACAAGAACGGTTTTTAAAAGAACCAAAGGAACCATCTATGTCGATGACAAATGATATTTGATCGAAATTAATGAACGAACTGATAATCATAACGATTACATTAATAGCTTCTGCCTTCTTTTCAGGCATGGAGATTGCTTTTGTATCATCCGATAAACTGAGATTAGAGCTTGATAAAAGCAAAAATCTTATCAACGCTCAAATAATTAACAAGTTTCTTCAAACTCCGGGACAGTTTATCGCAACGATGCTGGTGGGCAACAATATTGCCCTCGTAGTTTACAGCTTGTCATTTGCAAGTATGCTCGACCAGTTGATGTCAGGCTATGTATTGAACGAATCGATGCGTCTGTTCATTCAGACCATCGTCTCGACCATAATCATCCTTATCGTTGCCGAGTTTTTGCCAAAAACTATATTTAAGTTTAAAAATAATCAGGCGCTGAACCTGTTATCTGTTCCTGCAGCATTTTTTTATTACCTGTTCTACCCCATTACCCGTATTTCGCTCCGAATCTCCAAATTTCTCCTCAAGTATTTACTTCATGCCGAAATTGGTCCTAAACAGGAACAACGCGTATTTGGAAAGACGGATCTTGATCATTTTCTGGGTGAAATGGAAGATTTTCAGGGAACAAGTCAGCACGTTTTTGAGAATGAGATAAAACTTTTCAGAAACGCGCTGGATTTTTCAAAAATCAAAATACGCGACTGTATGGTTCCGCGGCCGGAGATGGAACTTATTGAAATAAATGCCGGGATTGAGCTTTTAAAGCAAAAATTCATAGAAACAGGTTATTCGAAGATTTTGGTTTTTAAAGAAAAAAGCGATAACATCGTTGGGTACGCTCATTCTTATGATCTTTTTAACAATCCGCTAAATATTGAGGCTTGTCTCCGGAAAGTATCCTTTGTACCGGAAACCATGGAAGCCAATAAACTGCTGGCAAAACTTCTTCGCGAGCATAAAAGTACGGCTCTTGTTGTGGACGAATTCGGAGGAATTGCCGGCATGATTACAACTGAAGATATTCTGGAGGAAATATTCGGAGAAATTGAAGATGAACATGATACACCTAATATTATTTCCAAAAAAGTAAAAGAGAATCATTTTATATTATCAGGCCGACTTGGTGTAGATGAGATCAATGAAACCTATAACACTAATATTAAGAAAGATGGCAGTTACGAAACACTTGCTGGATACCTTCTATATCACCACCCCAGCTTTCCGAAAGTCAATACCATTTTATTAATCGGAAAATATGAATTCAAAATATTGCGGTGTTCAAAAACGAGAATAGAGCTTGTGGAAATGAAAATGGCAGGAAGTGAGTAATATTCATGAAACCGCAGTAATTCAAAGTTGAATTTTACTATATTCGTACCCTCATAAACTAAAAGTAAAAGTAATTTTTAAGTAACCAAATATCGATGGCAACATTACAGAAAATCAGGAACCGAGCCGGAATTGCAATTGCAATATTTATTGGAGTGGCGCTCGCAGCATTTATTCTCGGTGACTTGTTTAAGTCAACAAGTTCACTCACTCGTGGAAAGGCAATGGAATTGGCAGAAGTTGACGGGAAAGTGATAACGTACCCCGAATTTCAGTCCAAAGTGAGTGAGTTGGAAGAAATTTACAAAATGAACTCAGGTAAGACTTCCCTTGATGCACAAACATCTGAGCAGATTAAGGAACAGACATGGCAAAACCTTGTGAGAAATCTCACGATGAAAGATATCTACGAAGAACTAGGTATTTCTGTCAGTGCATCAGAACTTTTTGATATGGTGCAGGGAAAAAACCCACATGCCATCATTCAAAGTATTTTCCGTGATCCTAATACAGGAACACTGAACCGTGGCGCTCTGATTCAGTTTTTAAAGTACCAACAGACAAACAGCGCCGGCAAGGAACGCAGTTATTGGCTATTTATTGAAAACCAAATTATTGAAGAACGCTCTTTTTCAAAATACAATAATCTTCTTGCAAAAGGGATTTACGTAACAAGTGATGAAGCCAAAAGCGATCTTAAAGGACGTAACCATTTGGCTAATATTCAGTTTGTTGGAAAATCATTTGCTTCTGTTTCTGACAGTTCTGTAAATGTATCGGAAGCGGAACTAAATGCTTATTACGAGAAGAATAAAGACAACTTCAAACAGGAAAACAACAGAAATATCGAATACGTTTCGTTTCCGGTTGTTGCCTCGAAAGCAGATGAAGATAAGTTAATTAAATGGACAAACGATATCAAAGCTGAATTTGCGACTGTCGAAGATCCAGCCGCTTTTGTAAATATCAATTCCGATGTTCCTTTTGATGCCTCTTACTTCAAACAAGGTGAACTTTCTCCTGAACTGGGCGCATTTGCATTTGCAGGTAAAGTTGGAGACATCTACGGACCTTACAAGGAAGGTAATAGCTGGAAATTGGCCAAAATTCAAAAATTTGAAGCACTACCTGATTCAGTTGAAGCCCGTCATATTTTAATCCGTGTAAATTCACAGGAAGAATTAGCCAAAGCAACTGCCACAATCGACAGCATTAAAAACCTGATTGTTGT
>Ga0075528_10000028_pt1 | contig 21733 bp, 14 predicted proteins | sample NGEPer16B_FD_76827 | JGI IMG/M metagenome (GOLD analysis project Ga0075528, IMG submission 76827) | Arctic peat soil microbial communities from the Barrow Environmental Observatory site, Barrow, Alaska, USA - NGEE Permafrost159B-16B | ecosystem: Environmental > Terrestrial > Soil > Wetlands >... | reverse complement strand
GTGAATTCGAAGGTGATAATGAAGAATAGATTCAAATATTTTTGAGAAACACATAATACCCGATGATTTCGCTAATTTAATATTTTGAAATGAAGGTTCAGGAGTGTGAATAAATAGATTGTTTTAATTTTAAATGCTTTTTCATCAACGAAATCAATTTGAATTTGCCAAAAGGTTTCGTAATATGGTCATTACATCCGGCAGTTAACGCTATTTCGCGATCGCCTTTTAGTGCATAGGCCGTTTCTGCTATTATTACTACCTTGTTGTTGAACAGGCGTATTTGCCGGGTGGCTTCATAGCCATCCATTTCGGGCATTTTAATATCCATCAGGACGATATCGATATCCGGGTTACTACAACAAACTTCGACGGCATCAATTCCGGTTCTTACTTTTATAATTTCTTTGCTAAGTTTTTGGACTGAATGTGAAATAAATAATTCTGATGTCTCGTCGTCTTCTGCAATTAATATTTTGAGTCCGGAAAATTCCTGATTCGTCAGATGTATTGGTTTTTCATCAGAATCAATACTTTTAATCACCTTTATTTCTTCTTTATCGCTCATAATTGGAAGGGCAAACTTAAAGATGGATCCTTTACCTTCTTCACTTTCAACCAACAATTTTCCCCCTTGCTTTTCAATAAAATCTTTGCAGATAACTAACCCTAACCCTGTGCTGTATTCACCTTCAGTACCTTTGCGGTTAGTATTTGTATCAAGACGGAAAAGTTTCGTGATCATCTCCTTATTCATTCCAATTCCCGTATCTACGATTGAAATCTCAGCCATTTTAACGAAATCTGATTGTGCAGAGACCGTTATTCTTCCACCTTTAGGTGTAAATTTTATCGCATTGGACACTAAATTTCGTAAAATGGAATCCAACATATTTTTATCAGCAAAAACGCACAAATCTCCGGGAATTTCAAAATCGATCGTAATGTCTTTCTTAATTGCGTCTTCAGTAATCTGAATTATACTTTCAGATATAACAGAATTCAATAAAAGTAATTCGGGAACGAATACAGTCAATCCTCTTTGCATACGTGACCACTCTAATAGATTTCCGAGTAAGCGGAAAACATTTGTGGCAGAGTTTTTCATCGCTAATGCCAATTTGTGCAACTCTTCAATTGGAATATTCAAAGAGCCTTCAGCCAATATCTCAGTCAATCCCATAAATCCACTTAACGGGCTTCGCAGATCGTGTGCAATAATGGAGAAAAACTTATCTTTTTCGGCATTAACTTTTTGAAGTTCTTCATTTTTATTTTGTATTTCAAACTCAACCCTTTTTCGATCGGTAATGTCCTGAAATGAGCCATAAACTTTTTTCGTTTTTCCGTTTTCCTGGTATGATTTTCCAATCGATTGCACCCATCGATGGTTTCCTTTTTCTGTAATTAGTTCCAATTCCAGATCGAAAGGTTCTCCATACTCAATTATCATATTAAGAGCATCTTTAATAGCCAAACGAGATGCAGGTGCATAGAAACTAATTGCTATGCTGATATTAATATTAAAAGTAAAATCAACTTCATGTATGTGGTAAACTTCTTCAGTCCAGTTCAGAATTTTGGTTTCGGTATCAAATTCCCATCCACCAATTTGGGCTGTTTCACCAGTCAATTTTAATAAGGTATTTTTTCTTAGCAATTCATTTTCTATTTGCTTACGTGCTGTGATGTCGCGAATTATCAATTGGACAGCCAGTTTATTGTCAATCCTGACAGACATCGCATTTAGTTCTACTTCAACTTCAGAGCCATCGAGTCGTATAAATTTTTCTTCAGCAAGAGGCAAAACAACTCCATCCTTAGTGAATTCTTTCATTCGCCCTTGGACAAATTCCCGATAATTCGGATGAATAAATTGGATAACGGGTTTTCCTATCAATTCTTCTGCATTTGTGGCTGCGATCAAATGTAGCCCGGACTTATTTACCCAAACTATTTTACCTTCAGCATAAATAACAATTGCGTCCGGAGAGTTCTCAACTAACCCGCGATATTTCAGTTCACTCTCTTTTAAAGCTTGCTCAATATGTTTGCGCCCGGTAATATCTTGTAATATACTATGGGTTTGCTTGAATTTGCCATTCAAGTCGTGACCAATCTCTCCATCGAAAGCGATGAATAACAAATTCCCATTTTTATGAATCATTTCAAGTTCGCCATGCATCTTTCCCAGTAATTTGAAAATTTGGAATCGCATTCTTGCTTCAGGCTTATATGCCGGAGCAAGAAAGTCACCAAACCATTTTCCTATTACTTCCTCACGGGTATAGCCAAACGTATCTAACCAATGCTGATTTACTTCAATAAAATTGCCGTTAATATCAAGCGACTGATAACTAAGTGGCGCTTTATTAAATAATAATTGAAACCGTTCTTCACTTTCTATTAAAAAATCATTTGCTTTTTCTTTCTCAGTAATCTGTATTTTAAGACGCTGATTATTATAGGCTTTTTCAGAAAGTTCGTTGGCAAAAGCAAATAACAATTTCGCTACATTATTAAATCTTTCGGCAGACATTACAGGGACTTCGTGCAGCGCCTCCAAAAAATCTGTCGGGTCTGCACCAATTTCATTTGCGTATTGTATCATCGTTTGCTCACTTGCATTATCATTAAGTACTTGCCCTATTAGCCAATTGGCAATGTGTTTTCCCCCAACGGTAATGCTTGCACCTGCATCCCATAAACCGCAACTCATGCATGGATGAACAATCGGTCCGAAAGGATTCTGCTTGCCAATCTCTGCATCAGATTTATAACAATTCGAAAGTCCTTTTTCTGTCTTTCGGACGATATTATTGCATAACCTGGTAAAATTGCTGGGTTTGGTAATCGGATTGCCATCCGGGGTTGTAATAATAGAAGCTACACCATTAACATTGGCAAATAAATCCTGTATGTGTTGAATTTCTTCAATGTTAAAAATATCGCTAAACTGAATGTTGCTAAATGGATCATCAGTCGAAATTGGTTCCTCCGTTTTAGTTTCCATTTTATAACTGAATTAAAACTATAGTTTTCTTTAAATATAATGTGCCAAATATTAAAATCGAACTCCCTTTGGAAAATCTTTTTTTGTAAATACGAGCACAAAAATTTCAATTTGCTTATTTTAGCACTGCTAATCTCAGCTGAGATTAACTCGTTTTGGTTACGAATTTTCTTATAATGTTTGTCTATGTCTATCGTCAGACAAAGAAGTCTGAAAATTCGTTTCAGTCGTAAGTAAATCAGACCAATAAACCTGGAGATGTTTACTGGTTTCACTCATCAGAGAAATGCACTGGATGTACCTCTGAGTTTTTTCATTTTCATTGATCATAATATAAATACCATAAAATCTTTTCCCAAAAATGGGAAATTATGCAGGCTAAATTAATGAATCGAATAAAAATTTATTAACTCACGAATATACTAATAAAAATGCTAATAAAATACAAATAAAAACTACAAGAAAAAGCCCCTTCAGGGACTTTTTCTGTTTAACAAGTTGCGGAGTCCTTTTTATCAAGGATTAAGTTCCAGGAAAGGTATTCTTCGTTTTCTTCCTCCCATGCTTTCAAAGAAGCTTCCTGATTCGAATCAATTTTAAATTTAAAACTGTACTGATTTTGGATCATTTTTGAGGTACTTTCTTCAACTGTTTTCATGAAGACAGCGGGAAGTGCCGATTTAAAAATGGAAATCAGGACTTCTAATTTTGGAGTGAAGCAGAAATATAATGGGTGAAGAAAACGGAGCAGGTATTAAATGGTGGTGTCGTCAGCAATACAACCGGAAGCTGAAGTAGCTGATTTATAGTATCAATTTTACAATTAACCATGATCTATAAGACTCACCATCAAGTATTGAATAAACCTATTAACCTTCTGATTATTTAAAATCGGTTTTTGCAATAAAAAAGTATTCTAATTTGGATAAGCCTGTTTTTCTTTGCATTTTATAGGAAGTGTGAAGGAAAAGACCGATCCTATTCCTTCTTCACTTTCAACTATCAATTTACTTTCATGCTTTTCAATAAAACCCCGGCAGATAATCAAACCTAAACCTGTGCTAGCTTCTCCCTCCGTTCCGTTTCTCTTCGTAGCTGAATTAAGACTCAATAGATTAGTTATAAATTGCTGATCCATACCAATACCAGTATCCTTTATTGAAAACTGTACTTCGTTATCTGATATTGAGTATGCAGAAACGGATATGCTTCCTCCCCGGGGTGTAAACTTAACCGCATTGGATATCAAATTTCGCAAAATACAATCAAGCATATATTCATCAGCACAAACAGTCAAATCATCGGGGATGTTGAAGGATATATTAATTTCTTTATTATAAGCTGATTGAATAACCGTTTCTAGTCTTTCATAAATTCGGGGTACCAATAAACTTGATGTAGGCGTAAAACTGATTAAGCCGCTTTGCATACTTGACCACTCCAACAAATTCTCGAGTAAATGGAAAAGCTTGGTAGCTGTATTTCTCATTATAAACGTAATATCAAGAATTTCATTGTACTTCATCAGGTGAAGTCTTTCGGAAATGATTTCAGTCACCCCCAAAAAACCACTCAAAGGATTCTTTAAGTCATGGGCAATGATGGAAAATAACTTATATTTTTCAGTATTCAAAAATTCAAGTTGTGCCTCCTTTTTTTTAAGTTCAGAGATATCAACCATTGTTACAAGACATCTTTTCCCATTTTCGGTAATCATGCCGTTAAGCATGACATTCGAAACTATAATGCCATTACCAGCCAGTGATAGTTCGCAAGTTTCAATTGATTTGTCATTAAATATTTTCCAAAGAAAAAGATTAAAGAAATGCCTGGTCTCATTGGAAACAAAAAATCCAAAACTGCTGTATTTTAGGTGAGAGCGTTCTTTCCCAAGCATTTTTGCAGCACATAAATTTAGTGTTATAATTTCACCATCCTCAGATAATGTCAGATAACCTGAAGGTGCAAAATCATATAATTCAACATATTTTTCATCAGCTAATTTTGCTGCTTTTTCCTTAACTTCAATAAGTTCTTCATTCTGAAGTTCCAACTCGATCTGATGAACAGAGAGTTCATGATACAGTTTCAGGACATCGGTTTCAGAAAGATCTTCTACCGATTTTAATGGCCTGCTTTCAAATATTTCAATTGCCTTTTGGCGAAGCAATTTTGCTTCCAATTTTTTATCATTTGACATCGCTCTATAATTTTATTCATTTCTGCCATTAAGGTGGTATATTATAAGATCATCAAGATAGATGTACGACATAATATAATTGCACAAAATATTTTGGCACAAAGGTTTTGAATCCTATTTTTATTTTTATGATGAACCGTTAAACGATTGAATGTTACGAATGAACAGTATTAAAAGTTTCTTAAAAATTGACAAATATTATTTTTTTACATAAGCTAGCATATATAATAAAATTAAATTGCTACTATGCATTTTGGTGATCAGTTTACGTGTACTGTTTGATCTCAATATTTAGTAAAAATGGATCAAACCTAAGCGTAAGAGTTAGTTTATCCAAGACGCAATTAGAAGTTTGTTGAATCCGCCATAGATCGAAATGGAGAACGTGCATACAGTGGATGATTGCTGGAGGAGAGATGACCTGATGACTCAACCGAAGCGGAAATTCCAACTGGGGTACAACCAATTTACTGCAAAGTGCCGCAATGAAAGGAGGCTCTTTGCGAGCAGGTCAAAAAGCAAAATGAACTGTCAAATATGCCACCTAGGATAAAAAAGAAAGAATCGACAAACCAGCCAGAATTTCGTACCAGGTAAAGACAATTTTGCTGGACGGATCAAATAATTGCAGTAAATTGGAAAAAGCCAGGCGTGTGTCGCGAATGCTTCATTGAAAAGGAGTATGTCGGTTAGGCTTTGACATAAAAATATCGATCTATTGAGCTATAAATTAATCAATTGGTTTTAACCAGCAGATTAATGGAGTTCATCCGTGGTTTTAACAAAGGTTCAATAAATTTAGATTAAATCAAAAAAACGGGCACAAAAGATATCAACAAAAAAAGAGACCCCGAAGGGCCTCTCCCGCTATTCTTCCGAACCTGTTGGCGAAGGTTCCGATTTCTGATTAAGGATGTAATTCACCGCATTTTGTGCCTGGGCAGCAGCCAGAACCAGTACCTTTGGATCGTCATTGAAAGTTCTGATCCAGCTTTTGATATAAGCAGCATTGTATTCAATAGTCTGCTGTTCAATGCCGGTAATCCCGCACAGGTAGGCGGCACCCATCTCAGCAACGAGCTCCTCCTGACTATAATCCTGAGATCCGAATTTATGATCCTTGATTTTTTCATGGCGGCCAAGCCTGGAGCGGTGGCCAGTCGAGTGGACCAGCTCATGATAAAGTGTTGAATAACAATATTCATCGCGAAAGAATGAGCGTTGATTCGGCATACAGACCGTATCTGTTGATGGAGAATAGTAGGCATGCGTATCATCCCATCTGATCTTAGGGCAGTCTTTCCATTCATAGATAATACGGTCGGCGGCTGCGATGGAATTAATATCATGGTCAAAAGCCTCTGTTACCGGTATCTTTTTTTCATCAATACCTTCGGTCTGAGTAAGGTTGAAAACATTGTAGTAACGTAGAAACGGTGTCTTTTTGAGCTCCCCGTTTTTATCTTCTGGCTCCAGAATTTTCCAGAAGACAACCATTGTTGCTTTCTCACCTTTGCGGATGTTACCGTCCAGCGCTCTTGCCTGGTCGAAAGTCAGGTAGAACGGAGAAGTGTAAGGCATACAAAGGAGCATCCAGAAATTGATACCGGTATAAGGCCGGTTGGAGGTCATGTTACGCGGCATCCCGTTCTTTGTTCGCCAGGGAATCTGCCACGGAACAACCCCTGCTTCCAGGCGTTCAACAATCTTTTGGGTAACCACTTCGTAAATATCCAGTTTATTCATTTTTTCTGCCGCTTGCCTTGCGGACTTATTTGGGCATCAGGCGCGCCGTTAATTATTTTCGGGCACACCTGATTGAGCCGGACGGATTCTTGTCAATGGGCGAATGTCAGTTTCAACCGGAAGGGAAAATCACCTTAGAGTGGATCATCAACTGTATGCTGTTTCGCATACAGTTGACCTACAATTGAGGTGCAGGGAAAATGACCGAGCACGAAGTGCCGGGAGGTGATAACCTAAGAAATATGCAACTGTATCACCGGACGGCCCTTGACTTTTCCGTCCGGCGATCAATAACTTTGACCCAAAATAAGTAAACAAGAAAATCAGTTCAGAGGCTTTTATACAGAAATCTCAAATCCTATTATGTAACAATTCAAACTGAATGAAATATCATCTGATTCTCAATTTTGAAGAATTACTCCAAAAAGTGTTTCTCATTTATTATTTCGTTCTGTGTTAAAAATCACCACACTGCACAAATTTTATCGCGAATAAATTTTGTGCAGTGTGGTGGGGCCCCAACTATGGCCTACGAAGGGATGAAGAAAAAGTGGAAATTTCAGGAAATATGATAAAACATAATATCAAACAAAGTGTTTCAATGTTTGAATAAATTCAAAAGGTGGAAAATAGGAAGAAAACGTAAAAACTGCACAAAAATAGTGGAAAGAAGCACATGAGTCCTGACATTAACAGTGTTAATGTCTATTGTATTGATTAGTCCTGTATTGTTTGGGGCAACTAAATCCTGGGAAGGCTGTCCGTTTTCATCAGGGGTTCAATAAATTTGTAACGCATCAGTTTGCGCTCCCCCTGAATAATCAGGAAGCCATTATTCTTTAGGTATTCAAGAATATCGTGCCTGTACCTCGTGGAGATTTTGGATTCATCCAGCAAGAAATTAAGTCGAACCTCCATTACGCTCACGAAAACATTCGCCTTCTGCCTGAACGAGTCAATCAGGACTTTAAAACTTTCAATGTGATTTTGCCTGGCTAATTCTAAATCTAAATAAATAGTTCAGGCAGCAGAATATTGTTAACTCGCAGTCAGCAGTAGATTGTTCATCATTTTTCAGAATTCAATTATAAATATTACAACAAGATGTTCAGTAAATATCCGACTATGATAATGCCAATTGCAATGATTCCAACAAAGGTGAGGATGAATTGCAATTTCAAAACCTTTTTCAAAATAATCAATTCAGGGAGTGATATTGCAATAACGGACATCATAAAAGCGAGAGCGGTTCCAAGAGGAACACCCTTTTCAATTAAAGCATAAGCAATAGGAACAGCTCCAGGTGAACAGGCATAAAGCGGAACACCGAACAATACTGCCAAAGGTACTGAATACCAGGTAGATTTATTGATCAGTGATGCCAGGGAATCATTGGGTACATAACCATGCACCAACGCACCAACTGCAATTCCCAAGACCACATAAGGCCAGATTTTAACGATGATTTCCTTGACAGCTATCTTACCAGTCTGGATCCGGTCATCAAATGTAAGTCGTTTATTATCAATATAAACCTCTTCAAATTCTAAATTCCGAACCCAATCCTGCAGCCACTTCTCAAGTTTTAACCTTCCGATAATCCAACCTGAAACGATTGCTATTAACAAACCAAGTAGAATATAGATCACGCCAACTTCCCATCCAAATAAGCTAAAAAGCATGATTACAGCTACTTCATTTATCATGGGTGCTGCGATTAAAAACGAAAAAGTAATACCGAGCGGGATTCCTGTTTCGATAAACCCAAGGAATAGTGGAATTGCTGAGCACGAACAAAAAGGTGTTACTATTCCAAGTAAGGCAGCCATTACGTTACCAGCAAATAACGATTTACCCTCCAGAAATTTTCGGGTTTTTTCGGGCGAGAACCATGATCGAACGATACCTGCAAAAAAAACAACAAGCACAAGAAGCAGAAATATTTTTTGCAATGTGCTGATGAAGAACCAAATAGTATTGGACAAATTTGACTCATAAGGCATAGATAACCAATTATATACAACAAAGTTGGTAGATGCTTCCTTGTAAACGTAAAGAAAAATCCATAAAAGAAGAATTGGAATATATATAATTGATTTATTGCGCATTATGTATTTAATTCAATTAAGAAGAGCAACAACAGTTTTCATCCGCTTTACTTTCGCACAGACAAGCCTCAATCTGATTGTTATTTAAGTCTTTAATACACCTGCATTCCTTACAAAACTGCAATTTTTGGGTTATCCGATGCGTCGGATTGGGAAAACCGGGTTGGAAAGCCTGCTCCTGACTTTCGCGGATCAGAACACCTTGACCAGAAATGGTAACAATGCCTTTTCTTACAATTTCACGGGCCAAATCGGGTGTGGTTTCTATCCTTGAATTTACCATTATCTGAACATCACTTATAACCAAAGAAGGAAGATCGTTTTTCCAGTTCTCATCCAATATCGTAGTAAAACTAATTTTATGAGTGAACTCCTCTCCTTTCAGCAAAAATTTTAAATGGCCTACTGCAATCTTTTTTTGCTTGATTTCATCGACCATACTTTCAATAAATTGCACTGCACAATCCCAGGCTGACTTATCTTCTGTGTGGATATTGATCTCTTCATCGAGCCAGGACAGATCTGCTTCACCTTGTCCATAAATCTGATAGTCAATATCGAGCGAATCTCTACGCTTTATGGGTAATGTATCAAGTGTGGTGATCCACTTCTGAATATTCACCGGATTAAGTGAATTCTGATTGATCAGTATTTTTCGATCAAAATGAGTTTTCGTTAAGCCCAGGAGAACTTTTAAATCTTCGGACAGAAGTAAATCAATCTTATTAATAACCAATAAATCAGCCTCTTCAATCTGTTTGGCAAATATATAACTTATCGCGTCGCTGAAAGGCATTTTTTTTCCTAGAAAATGATCTATTAATAACCGGCTATCAATAAACACTGTAAAAGTCAATTCATCAAAAAGATCATTTTTAAGTAATTGCAAAGGTTTTAAAACGGTGGCAACAAGATCTGTACACGAACCGACGCTTTCTGCAAAAATGCAATCGGGCTGAACTGTACGCTCCAAAAAATCAATTTGATCACTCAGATTATTAAAATTGCAACAAAAACAACCATTCGTAACTTCCGCTGTCGGAATATCGTTTGAACCTATAAAACCAGTATCGACCAGGTATTTGCCTTGATCATTTGTAACGACAGCCACTTTTTTGCCTTGCTGCATCAGTAATTTCGCTGCATTTGTTATCGCAGTTGTCTTTCCGCTACCCAAAAAACCTCCGACTATATGTAATTTCATAAATTTCTGATCATTAATAAATAGCCATTCCTTTAAAGAGTAATAATCCTCATTTCAGATATCTCCTAAGCGCTTCGACATAGTAGACCAATGGATACATTTTTTCGTCGTACCACAACATGGCGAAATAAAGGCCGATCGGACTCGACCGCAAACCATGATCAATAAATTCATTTTCAAGCCATTCAAATCCTTTCAGCAAGACATCCTGTTCTTTCCCAGTTAAAGCCGAAATTGCAAGCGAACTCTCCTCAATAGTACCCTGAATATTCAGTTCTCCGCCCCAACTACCATTCTCATTTTGCTGTTTCAACAAAAAATTCTGTCCATCAGCCATCATCCGTCCGATATTTTTTTTCATATTATCATCGATACTATCGCACAATAAACTATCTTTTAAATAGATAGTGACTTTAGCAGTTCCGTAAACGGGATTTTTCTGATCGGAAGTAAACTGATTACCAAACCACAGCGGATACCAACTACCATTGTCATTCTGAGTCTTCCAAAGAAATCCGAAAGATCGGGCAATGCACTTTTTGACAGAACTTTGCAATCGAATTGTGATTTTATCACCAAGAATATCAAGCGATTTTGTCATAGCAAGCAATGCATGTCCCGTCAAATCGGCACAACTACTGTCGAAAGGTAGCTTTCCCCATCCTTTGCAAAAAGTTGGAAATCCCCCATCCTTGTTTTGAAGCGTGGTCAACCATCGACAGCCATTTATAATTGCTTCAGAATCTTCATTATCAGAATGATATAATTCAAGCAGTGACAGGATTGCCCCTGAAGTGTCATCAACATCTGGTACCGAACCCGAAAAGTTAGTCCATCCCCAGCCACCTGGTTGAGCAAGATTAAAAGGGTGAATGTCTTTATACTGAATTGCTTTTATATGATTTACAATCAATTCAGTTTCATTCTTTGAAAATACTATTGGCATTTGCGATCCGAGCGCCTTCACACTTGATGTGGTGACCCAGGTTGATAAGTCGGTATCAATCGGCCAGCTGCCATCCGACCGTTGCTGATTACGCAAAAATACAAGTCCTTTTTTGACAACCAGATTATTGCTTAATCCGGAAGATATCAGGCACATGGCAACGAAAGCAGTCAAAGGAATAGCTTCGAGAAAACCACCACTTCCGGGCACAATTTTTTCGAGTTTCAACATTGCAGGCTGAATGGATCTATTTCTGATCCAACGCATTATTGGATTGTGACGCGACCTTGTTTTAAAGATAAATATACCGACACCAATCAGTGCAGGAATTGCATAGCTCACAACATGCAAGTTAAACAAACCATACCATGATGCTGGTAACAAAGTGAACTCAAAAGGCAACTGGGGAATTTTTGCAGACGTTTTTTTGTCAAGCACACCACAAATTACCAACATTGAAAGAATCGGAACCGAAAAAGTGTAGTCCTTGCCGTAAAATGCCAACACAGAAGAAGTTATATCTCCTTTTGTAATATCGATCTTCTGGGTAGAAAGGTAATTTTCAATGCTTAAAAGGACTTTACCTGATCGTTCACTACCCTCTCCGCAATAACTGATGGCCGCATAGCAAAGCAGCGAAGTGCTGACATTACTTTTGCTTTCCGGAGTATCTCCAAATCCGCCTTCACTGTTAAGATGATCCAAAAGCCAATCTAATCCCTTAATTATTAATTGACTATCAGATTTATTGTCATTTATTTTCAACGCAACAATTGCCACTGCTGTTCCCAATGCACTTGATGATAGTCTGCCACTCCAGAAACCAGCGTCATTTCGCTCCGATTTGACCAAACCGATCAAATTATTATACTGATTTTCAAGACTTTTTCGTTCCATAATCAGATTTACGCAATAAATTGCAATAATTAATTAACTCATTGATCCTAATGCCAATAATCCATAAAATGTATATTCTACATCAGTAATTGAATCATATGAAGTGGCCCGAAATCCGCCATTATCGTATAAATCATCGACAAAGGTAAGGCAATCAGGCTTGATCAACCGAAGGTCCGCATCCAGAAAATGCAGTGCATACAAAGCAACTCCTGTCGAAAGCAAGTCTTCTGAAGGCGCTTTTTGAAGCGCAGCAAATCCTCCATTTTCCCGATAAAACGTTTTCAGTATATCCACAGTTTCGGGCTTCTTATTGCCAGTCATTCCAAGCAACACGGCGGTTGCAGCGACCACAGGACATGGATTGTTGGTCAGTGCAAATGATCTTTTATATTGATTTACAATCCGGTATATATTCAGGTAATCTTCAAGATAATAAAGTGCCAACACGCCAAGAAATCCTGAATACTCGGGCTGTTTCGAATTTGTTATTGTCAGATCGGTAACAATTTGCTGCCGCAATTTTTCGGTTACGGCGTCGAGACCAATTAATTTTGCATACAAAATGGCACCGCAATATCTATAAACCCCTGACAAATTATTTGCTTTAACTGTTGCTGCCACATATTTTTTCAACGGCTCCAGAACCTTATTAACAGAAAATGATTCAGCTATATAATATCCGAATAGCGTGTAATATAAATCGCAATTACCTCCCCTGTCCGAAAATCCACCCTGGACCGTCTGTTTACTCAAAATAAATGTGCGAACTTCAGCTATCATCTCGGAATCAAGCATCGAAGCCGATCTGGAAAGAACCGATTCAATTAATTTAGGATGTAATTTTTTTAACTTCGGTTGGGCCGCCAGCTTAAATATACTCCTTGAAAATTTTTCCCAAAATTTCATGTAAAGCCAGTTTAAGACCTATATTAGAAATACTTTCAAGACAATTTTTTGCTTCATTAATCATACTGATTAACAATTCTTTGGTAGCATCCTGAATTTGATATTGGTCAATTAAATTATAGATTGCTTCATAATCGTCCAATTTATATGCAACCAACAGATTATCATTTTCGGATTTCGGAAGTTGCTCTTTCAGCAATGAAAGTAATATTGAAAACTTTCTGATCGCAATATCTCCTTTGTCGCCCTGGTAATCCGACAAATCATCTTTAATCTGATAAGCAATGCCAATAAAATGACTAAAGCGCTCCAAACTTTCGATGGTTCCATTTGTAGCGCCCCCAACAGCAGCACCCAGTAAAAGTGAAACTTTAAAAGCTGCAGACGTTTTATTATCAAACAGATCCAGCATCTCATTCAATGAAAGGATCTCTTTTGAGTGGATAGATATCAGTTCCGAACCTTGCCCGATTGTCAGACTTCGGTGTCCCCTGGAAACTATTTTGATCCCTTCGCGAATCAACTCCGGCGAAAGGTTGCTTTCCGAAATCAAACGGTAACCTTCGCCAATCAGGTAGTCGCCCGTATTGATCGCAACCGGAATTCCGTAATGTGCATGAACGGTCTCTTTCCCGTAACGCATATTGTCGTTATCCTCAATGTCATCATGAATCAATGATGCTTTATGAAAACACTCCACAGATAAGGCCAGCATATTCAAAACCGCGGGATCAGGCTCATTTGCAAATGCTTCATAGGCCAAAACTGCAAGGAAAGGTCTTAAACGCTGACCACCTGAAAGGAGCGATTCAAAAGCTATGGACTCCGTTTTACTTATGGCAGTACCTAAAATTCGAATCAATTGTTCTTCTCCAAAAATTGAAGATGTCTTATTCCTTAGATAGTTAAGATTCAGCAATTTGATCGACGGATCCTCACGGAAATTATAAATCTCCTGTTTGATCCAGTCGGCATCTGCAGTTGTATCAACACAGCCACATGTAATTAACGGAATACCGATACTTGGAATGGAATATTTACTGACTGCAGCAAACATCTTTTGTAGCACCTCCATGCATCCAACTCCGATTACAGCGTCGACTTTTCCACTTTCAATCAGACGTGTGGTGATCGTCGTCCCTTCTGTTACCAAAGCGACATAACCCAGGTTCTCAGCTTCGCGCAAAAAACCAGAAATACTGCAATTACCACATTCACTGCATAAAAGGCCTAATTCATCCTGCTCTGCCTGACAAAGCGATGTATTTCGAAGGCACTGTGGTAATAAAAAAATACGTCGATTAAAAGGGGTGGCTCCAACAATCGGCCGCCAGATCGCATTTCCGCAACACACCATTACAAAAGCATGATAACGCTCCTCCCATTTTTCAGATTTAATCAGTGAACTTGCAAACCCGTTTAAAGCATCGTAGTTAACAGGGGGCATTACCTGATTATCAAGAAAATAGGATTCAATCGTGGCTCTTATCTGGGCCCGTTTCGATTTCTCTGTCGGAACATCGAGAACAAATAATGATTGAAATATTTTTGACTCCATTTTTTTAATATTATCCATAAGCTCCTAATCCAAAGAAAGCCCGTCGTTTTGCCATCCGGTAAATCCAGCTTTTTTCGGGGATTTTCGGACAGCTTCCGTGGCTGCAAACGACACACCCTTTTGCCAATTGCTCTGGTAAACCAGGTCGGTTGGACGTATTAATTGCCTGATGATCAGACACAAATGTAGCAAGCCATGCCGGATTCTCCATCAGAATACAACCTCTTGTCTGCTTATTTATCTCGGTTTTAAAATCCTTTATAAATGTAGAATTTTCGTAAATATCTTTTAAATCACCTTTTCCAACATTATCACAAGAGAACTGAATCACCGGACAAGGTTCAATATATCCCTCCGGATTGATATGGTGGCTTAACCCTTCGGCTGCCGGACAAAATGGTTCACCATCAGCGCCCCAATACGAATCAATTAGAACAAGCGGATATTTGGTTCTCCCGTCGACTAAAAAGTTACGCAATCTTAAAATATCATCAGGTGAAAGTGCCAGTTCATAATGTGGATTTTCACCTGTCGGACGGTAAATATAATACCAAAGATAGATCACGCCATAGTTGTGAAGCATCGCAATAAACTCTTCGGATAAAGCCATTTCAATATTTGATTTACAAACACTTATTGCAACACCAGTGATGAGCCGGTTTGTAGTTGCGGTTTCAATGGCTTTTATCGTTCGGTTGTAAACATGATTACTTCCCCTACGGATATCTGCTATCTGTTCATTTCCTTCGAGACTAATCAGAGGCGTTACATTTGCAAGTTCTCTTAATTCAGCTGCAACCTTGTCAGTAAGCAAGGTTCCGTTTGTAAATAATTGAAAATAACAATCGGAATGTAGCCTGAAAAGATTAAATAACTCTTTATACATCAACGGCTCACCGCCCAGAATCCCATAAAAATAACAGCCATGCTTTTTGCTGTCAGTTATTATCTTGTTGATGGCCGCTAGGTCGAGACTTGCGCTCTTTTCGCCTTTCGTCACCCAGCATCCCTGGCAAGACAGATTGCAGTCGTTGGTGACCGAAATAAATTGAAAAGCGGGGAAATTCTCTCCGCATTTCTTTCTTTCCTGAAATTTATTGAATCCCTTAATCCCTTTCCATCCGAGATTATATGTAAATTTCCACAAACATTTACGATCCAGTTTTAAAAAATTCCGCAATAATGACATCGTCAGTTTTCTATTTAATAAAATTCTTTTCGGCAAGTGCCTTTTCTCTTTCAGCAATTGCCTGCTGCATGGCAGTTGAACGAATAATTGACTGACGTTTTGCTTTTCGCATTTCAAGCGCCTGATAAATATTACTTCCGAGTATTGTATCAATATCGAGTTGTTGCCGTTGCTGTTCCGCCATTTCATCAATCGTATCTGCACCCGCAATAGCTCCCGCGTGTTCGTATTTCGGAAAAACGATGGCTGTTTGCGGACATATACGGCCACATGCCGGACAATTATTTTTGCATCCCTTAGGATTAACAACAACTACCTTATTATCAAGCTTTTCATAAACGCCAAAAAGACAAAAATCAGCGCATTGCCCACAAGTATTGCAACGCGAATAATCAATCATCGGGAACCAGGAAGGCCATTCGGCATTACTCTGAAGTTCAGAGAACTCCCCCTTTTCTATATTCCCTTCAAAAAATAAATTGATTCCGTTAAATAGCTGATCATTGCTCAATTCCCTGAAATTCAGAAAATCAAATTTCAAGGATTGATGATCAATGCCGCAGTTCTCTAGTAAAAGTTTGACCGCACGCGGATAACACGCAACAATCAGCACCTCATCAGCTGCCAAAAATTGATCCCGTGTTTCACTTTTTCTGTCAACCGAACAACCGCACAAATCAGAAATCGCAGCAAATGGTTGTCCCGTTTGCTTCAAATACTCCGAGATAGCTATCATCCGATCATCGCCTATCAGTTTCGCACCACAATTACAAAAAAATACTTTCTTACTCATATCAAGCTAAACACCCCAATTGACTACTGGTTCAAACTGAAGCAAAGATATGTTATCGGATGAGAAAAACAAGAAAGATGAAAATTGAATTCTTTTTTAATAGTTTGTGTTGCGTTAATCGTTTTTCTTTAGTTTTCTTACGTAATAGGTGGAGATACCAATTGAGACAATGGCAAAAACAAGAAAAGCTAATATTCTAAAGATAAGTTCAGTATTTGCCAGGTCGACCATAAATAAATAGAATGCCGTTACAATTAAATTGGCCATTGCCATCCAGCGATACTTAATGCTTTTTACAATTATGCTTAATCCTAAGTAAATAGCAGCAATAAAAAGCCACGAAACAGTGATATATTCCCCAGGTAAACCTTTATATGTTGCATAAAGCAATGAAAAGAACAGTGTGAATAAATAAATATTCCGGATAAAATCTGTTTTTATATTTAGTCGCTCTTTCTGCCAATTGATTATCCGGGCAGATAGAAATGCCACAACAGGTATTGTGAAATTAACGGAATGCAATGTACCCGAAATATTGTAATAGGTTAACACTAAAAATACCAGCAGAAAAGTATTTATAAGTGTTATTATATGCGATCTGTACCAGAGTGCCAATACAAGAACAAGAAAACTTTGGCCGATTAGTAGTAAAAATGAATCGGGAAAATGATATATACCACAAATAGTTACGCTTATTGCCATAAATCCAAACAATGCAAATAATGCAGGTGTATATTTCCATGGTGAGTAAAACTTAAGGACGACAGAATATAAAATGCAGTAAACCGATATTATGGTAAAAAAAGAAACAAATGAATTTGGGAAATATTTAAACACCAACACAATCATCAAAACCGAATATGATATACCTGCAAGTAAAATGGTTGTAAGTATCAGGTTTTCTGGATATAAGTCGTTAGATTTTTTAAATGTCACCAATGAATAAATGGCAGTTGTGATTGATATATAGATGAATGCAAATTGATAAGTTAAATCGCTGGTGGTTTTAACCATGGATTGATAATTTTTTAGCAACCAAAACAGGTATATAAAATAACTTAGGCATAAAATAAAAATCATTGATTTCCACCAATTAAAATTCCAGAATGAATACAGCACTAAACAGGTAGTAACCAATGAAATCAGAAAAAACACCTGTGTTTGATCACAAACAAACGCAGTAATCATTGCCAAAGTAAAAGCTAGTCCGGCAAAAACCTGTGATTGTTTTTTAAATGCAATATAAAGCTGAATCCCAATCACTATCAAAAGTAAAAACGTTGCAAAGACCTGATTTGTTAAAAATGGTTTGTCAGTATAGTAATGAAGTCGCAGAAAGATATAGTACAAAATGATAAATCCGAAAAAATTAAATATGAACGACAGATAGGTAAATCTTTCCCGGAAATAATGCGAAAGAATAAATACACAACCTACACTAACAAGACCAACCATCAATGAAATCAAAGGCTTACCTGCATCGTTAAAGTATTGCCAAAGAAATGCGATTGCGAAAAACAACACAATATTTCCCAACCACGCTAAACCATATTCACCAAGTTTGGATTCAAACAGTGAGCCCGGCGAGATATTTACATTGACAAATTCCTCTTCATCTTCGCCGACATTATCCGCAAAAAAAGCTGGAGCAGGTTTAATTTGTTCTTTAGCTGATTCTAAATTTCTCACGCGCTCTTCAAGTTGATCTATGCGTTTCAGAATTTTAGCCAAATCACTAATGTTTAAATCATCCTGATTCATAATAAACTCCTCCTAAATTTCGTGGTCAACATCTATTTTTTTCCACGGGGGTAAAAGCCACAATAAGAATGACAGAATAATAAAAGGAACAATTAACCAGATAAAAGCCATTAAATAACCTTCGGCACCGATGAGCCCTATTTTATAGCTTGTATACCCATAAAAGCTTTTCGAGAACAATTGACCGCCGATCACCACATTCCAACGCATAAAGAAGATTCCTACAAGAATCAGTGAAGAAACGATCAGATAAATCGGTTTTCGGATTTTTTCCCTTGGCGTGTAAAACTGTAATGTGCCCAAAGTCAGTAATGGCACAACCGTGCCCAGTAATCCCTGCATAATAAATAATGTGAAGAATAGTTTTCCAAACACCATTGTATGTAAAGCTTCGAATGATTCCTCTGCCTCATAAATCCGGTGAATTTGGTCCAAACCTTCAAGGGCAAAATCGATGATCAGGAAGTAGAACAAATACTTTGCAATCATGTCAAGACAAGCCATATCAATGGTTTGCTTACGGATTTTATTCAGAATGATATAGATAAACATAACCAATGCAATTCCCGAAACCATTGCAGAAAACAGGAAAATCACTGGCATCAGAACCGTTGACCACCATGGATTCGCTTTAATTGACCCAAAAATAAAACCGACATAGCCATGGAGTAGAAATGCGGAAGGAACACCGATAACAGTAACAATATATCCCAGCTTGTCATCCAGTGCTACTGATTTGGGCGAAATATCGGTTGTCCAAAGCGATAGCGCCTTGTAAATGAATCTTTTAAATCCTTTTGCTTCAATGGCCCACAATACCAGGTCTCGGCGATAATCAAACCAGATTTCAAGCAACAAAACAACCATCAGGTACCACAAATAAACAAATCCAAAAATTGCCATCGCTGAACTTAAATGGGGTGTTATCATTATTTCGTAGGCTCTCATTGGTTTACCCAGGTGGCTCACCAGCGGCAAAGTCGCAACTAACATAAATGATAATGCAGTAAGTAATGCCAGGCCATAGGTTGGTTTTAATATCCGCAATTTAAATATACGTTCAAGCGAGGCAAGGATAAATGCTCCGGCAACCAGTCCCGTTATATAAGGATAAAGGACGATGAGAATACTCCAGTTAAGTTCAATTTCGTTTGGATATACATATCCTTCAACTTTTGAAAGGACTTCGTACAGATCTTGAATATGATTTTCCATATTATCTTACCTCCGGGCTTAGTGCGTTGTAGAATAATTTTGAACCAGTATTTAAATGTGGCTTTATAACCATGCAGGTATGGTTTTTCAGGAAGTAATTCAGCTTACTCCCGGGATCGTTTAGATCGCCAAAAATCCGGGCTTCAGTAGGACAAATCTCAAAACAAGCTGGTTGCAAACCTTTTTCGAGGCGATGAAAGCACAAGGTGCATTTGTCAACTGTCTTTTTTACCGGATGAATATACCGGCATCCGTAAGGACATGCCTGAACGCAGTACCTGCATCCAATGCAATAATTCTCATCTACCAGAACGATCCCTTCGGCGGTTTCAAATGTTGCACCGACAGGACAAACTTGCACACAAGGTGATTTGGCACAATGATTACACATTTTGGGAACAAAGAACGATTTGAAAATCTCTTCTGATGGAACAGATTGTTTAAAACCGTCGATTCCCCCATTTGGTGATTCAACTATAATTGTACCATCGTTTTTAATTGTATACTGCTCGACCCACGAACGGAAATAAAATGGCTCTTGGGGCACATTATTTTCCTTTTTACAAGCGTTGGCGCATTTCCCGCAACCAATGCATTTATCGATGTCAATACCAATACCGTACCATTTACCCTTACCCGCAGGTCGTTCAGTGGCAAACAGCAAACCATCCACCGGAGTAAGTGCTGTGGTAACTGCAATTCCGCCAACTATGATTGTTCCGGCTTTGAAAAAATCTCTTCTGGAAATAGCAGACTTGTTTTTCATGGTTGATGAGGATTATGACATTCAATACATTTAAACTCAATATTAGTATCCGTATCCGCAAGGTTGTGTTTCATCGCATCAATTTGATGAATCATCGTATGATTAATTGTATCGAACTGAATCTTGATGCGCGCGGCATTTAATTGATGACATATGGCACAATCTTTTCGTTCGCCAGGCTTATAAAGTACTAATGAATCAGGTAATTGTCCATTCGTAAACTGACCGGCATAAAGCGCATGTTTCATACCTGGACCATGACAAACTTCGCACTTCAGTTGTGCGTGAGGTCCCTGTGCTTTATTTGCACGAATATCCTCATGACATTTAGAACAGTTAACAGAACCTGCATAACGCAATTCTCTTACCATGTTCTCCTGGATAGCCTTGGCCCGAAAATGCCCTAATTCACCAAAGGAGCTCGGTGTTAAGACTTGTCGCATGATCAGGAATAGCACAATAAATACAGCAAATGCGCTGATTAGACGTTTTACCTGTTGTGGCATAATAAAGGTGTTAGCTGTTTGTACTTGTAAAAATACTTTATTACCTGATAGATTAGCAAAAGCAATTACTGTTTTTATTGATTTGCTAACTGTTTGTAATTGTTTTAAATAACAATTATTCAACTAATTAAGTAGAATATTCAATTTATGCGACTCAAGCATTTAAAGTAGTTTCTACCTTTATTACTGCAAACCGATAATAGCTATTGGAGAATACATTAGAATTCTATTTTTTTGTTTAAGATTATATCTTATATATATCATTCTAAATAGTAATAAAGTGTGAAAAATCCAAAATTATTATGCATATTAGGTTCAGATGATTAATCCATGCAATTTGGATAGGTGCTATTATAACTGGGTATTTACTAAATGGTTTGCAAAAGAAAGATTTGACGTATGGAATGTCTGATATCTCTGTTAAGAGGAAGGTAATACTGACTATTGGCGCGATTGTTCTGATTGCTCCTCTGACTGCTATTTTCGGACGATTTGATTCATGTAAATATATTTGCTGGCAAGTTCCGTTTATGATCATCGGAACAAACATCAGGGATTACTTCCATTTTCGTGGTTTAAGGTTAAAGAAAGAAGCTTAAAATGCAACAACTATACCATTTGCAGCCAGAAATGCCCCATGAACATCGATGTCATGGCAAATGTAAAAAGCAAGAAAATGAATGATTCAGAATGCATTCTATGTGGAAATTGCATAGACAATTGTAAACATCAGGTGATCAGATTTTCGGGTAGAAAATAGCAAGCAAGATATTCCGATTTTTCACCTCCACGATGGGATGATTGTCCTACTCTGAAATAGCTTGACACAAAAAAACAAGTTATTATGGAAAAGTTAACACCCAACCTTACCGACAACATGGAAGGTTTTATTGAGGAAAGAATTGATTTGAGCAAGTATGAG
>Ga0075528_10000027_pt1 | contig 22071 bp, 16 predicted proteins | sample NGEPer16B_FD_76827 | JGI IMG/M metagenome (GOLD analysis project Ga0075528, IMG submission 76827) | Arctic peat soil microbial communities from the Barrow Environmental Observatory site, Barrow, Alaska, USA - NGEE Permafrost159B-16B | ecosystem: Environmental > Terrestrial > Soil > Wetlands >... | reverse complement strand
ATACCTTTGTGCTGTACTCAAATCCAATGGTCAGGTACACAATTTCGGAACCTTCAACAGCTTTAAACACCTGATCACGGTCGGTTAGATCTGCCTTAAATAATTGATCTGTCTCGTTAACTTTTTTTGGATTACGACCGACCAGACGAATATCATCCGTGAAATATTTCAAAGATTTGGCGAGTTCATTGCTGATTGAGCCACATGCGCCTAATATTGTTTGCATCGTGTTAAGTATTTGAGGTTATCGATTTTCAACGCTCAAAAGTAATAACAATCAGAGAATGATAAAGGTTAATCCGACAATTCCTTTGTATGCCTGACTAATTCGATCCCGCCAAATGCGCCATGTCCCGGAATAACAAATTTAGCATCCTGAAACTTTTGCAGGACCTTTTCAATTGTTCGGGGATAGGCTTTCAGATCTCCATCAACAGTATTTCCTAATCCTTTGGCATTAACCTCCTTCACAAGGCAACCTGGAAACAAAACCTTTTCAGACGGAATCCATACAACAACATTATCCATCGAATGACCGGCCCCAAGGAAGTAGCAATTAATCGCAGTGTTTCCGAGTTGAAGGTTAAGAGAATCTTTAAATCCATGTGCGGGAAAAGGAAGGTTTTTGGCTTTTGCAATATCAATGGTCATTTGGTTGGCATACGATTCGACACCGATGCTTTGCAGGTAGGCAAGTCCACCCATGCAGTCACGATGCCAATGGTTTGGAATAAATCCAACGACTTTACATTTCAATGTTTGAGCGATCCATTCCACCAACTGTTTTGTCAATTGTTCTGTTGGCGGGGTATCAAACAGAAAAGCTTTATCATCATTGGTCAGAATCATTCCGTTACATTCAACACGTCCAAATCCGGCAAATTCGGCATATGAAATATGCATATAAACACTTGGTGTAAGCTGAACGATTTCAAGATCGTTATTAATGGATATCTTTTTTGAAATGTCTTGCGCAATTGAAACCGAATCGAATAAGAAAACGAGCGCAAAGATTATCAACACATTCGTAAGTTTCATCTGTTAATAATTTGTTTTTAATGGCCAGATGGAATTCGCATGAAGGTTATTATCATTTCGATTTGTGATTGTAGAATCATGCTCATTTCATGCGTTTATAATTTGATTTTTAGTTGCCGTATGGAATCGAAGATCAGCGAAGCTAATAGCCAAATAATCATTATCGGATTGCGAGAGGTTTACTCTAATGGCTATTTCATCTCTGATTATTTTTATTACTTTTTATCGATACAATACCTTACCATCGGTCTGTTTTTGGATGTCCGGTCAACGATCTCAAATCCGGCACGCTCAAAAGATTTATACAATCCGATCCATGCAAACGAATCGGCAAGTTTTTCCTGAGTCGGAGTTGTCGGATATGCTTCAATTATCTTAATTCCAACATACCTGGCATACCTGATAACACCTTTCAGAAGTTCTATAGAAACGCCATGTCGCCGAAAGTTCTTATCGATAAAGAAACAAGGAATTGACCAGACCGACTTATTATCAATGCGCTTGTGTACACGCGAATTTTCAAGTTTGATAAAATCTTCGCGCGGGGCAAAAGCGCACCATGCAATTGCCTGTCCTTCATAAAATCCAAGAATTCCTGTCGGCTTATCTTCCCAAACAAGTTCTTTCATGGCCTCTTTGTTCCCATCATCTGTTTTCCCTTCCTGGTAATCCGACTTTTGGAGACGGTAATACATGCACCAACAGTTCCCGCAAGCTCCTTTATTCCCGAAAAGCTGAACAAATTTATTCCAGTTCGCTTTTGTCAGTGGTTCAAAAGTAAGTTGGTTTAAAAAATCGGGATCGTAGTTATCTTTTGCCATATCTTTTGCTTTGTATTAAACAAACCGCGTAAAGGGATTGCAACCACTTGAAGGGTTCACGAAACTTGAAGGGTTGGGAACAATTTTAATTGAAAAGGCATAACCCGTTTCCAAATTCGACTACTTTTAAAGCGTTAATATTGTTATCTCAGCTTTCTTTCAGTTTGTTCTCTTACTCTTTAGTCAGCAAATCATACAATGTCTTTACATCGTATTCAGGTATAAAAATATAATTCTTTCACAAGAAGTCAAAGGTTTATCAATCCACTTTTCAGCAGGTCAACTGAAAATCAGATAAACGAAAATCAGAGGACCAGGCACAAAGCCAAATTACCTGACTTCGTATTCAGCACTGGCAGTTAATGGAATTCCGCTTGATGTAATCCCTTCAACAATAATCCGTATGGTTGAAGAATTATCGGCATTAAAATAATGCAGAAATTGTGTCTGGTTTGATTGCAGCGTAATATTTGGATCCCAGAAAAGAGTGGTCCTCAAATCGGGTTCATTATCGGAGACAGATAAATGTTTTGGTGAATAAAAAACCCGGGCAGCATCGTAACCAGAAATCTTCATATTTGCAGAATGATTGTCGGGTGGATTGGGCGGTAAATTATCCCCCGTTCTTGTTATAACCGCAATCACGCCGTTTGCTCCCTGCATACCAAAGCCACCAGTTTCTCCGGCAGACTTTAAGACATCAATTCTGTCAATAAGACCAACGGGTAACGTAACCATATCTTCATAGGATTTCTGAATACCATCAATTAAAAAAAGCGGCTTGGAAGTAAGCAAAACAGAATGCTGTCCACGAATCTTGATATCATAAACCCCACTACCCTCATCAATTGTAACACCGGCTACACGCCCTTTTAGAATTTCAAATACATTTTTATAACCAGCATACTTAGAAGTCACTAATACTTCAGCATCAGGTTTGTTATAAAGGGTGCGGCTGTTTTCAACCCTGATTGTCTGAAAGTCCTTGCGTTTTGTGGCGGTTACGCTTATTTCACCAAGACTGATGGTATCTGATAGTTTATATTTTTTTCGGATCGTTTCGTTTTTTTCATACACATGCTTTAATTCAGTTTCAACTGCTTCCGAAAGCACCATCTGTGGGGACAAGTTGCCGGTTATTACTTCGGGTGTATATAAGAGCGTATCTAAAACAACCAAACCCTCCGGATATCCTTTCTTCCCTACAGCACTTACGATTAAACTGGCTTCTCCGGTTAAATCAATTCCATCCAAACGGAATCTCCCTGAGGAATCGACCGGTGCAGTTGTTGTAAAACTATTTTTATCATCAACGATCGCAATATTAACCTTATCTGCTGCTAATTTTTTTTCATCATTGTACTTTCGTAAGCTCCCTGATACAGAAAACCCCAACTCGCGCGGAAAATAGACTTTGTTATATTTCCATTTAAAGTCGCGCCATCCTTGTGTTAACAGGAGTAAGTCAAGATCGGGTAACCTGTTACGATTCGATGGATCGAAATAGTAGGACGGTTCTTCGACGGGTCCTCGAACATCTGACTCGAGGAGAAACCATGAAGATATTGTTGAAGGATACAGAGCATTAATATCTGTAAAACTTTTTTCGGCCGCCGATAACGAAAGAAATGCCTCTGGTCTGAGATCAGAACCTGTAGAAAAGGCAACCCTGATTTCAACTGAATCGCGTTGTTTATAAACCTCCTTGCGGGGTTCAATGTTAACTTCGAAATCGTTTTCTTTTTGAATAAAAATCAATCGTTCGGATAGTGGGAGATCACCCGGTGCGGATAATGTCATCATAACAATTCCATCAGGCAGGCTATCAATAGGAAGTGTAAAAGTGTTGTTATAGGACTTCATTTTAAAGCTGAATGACTTTAACATTACTTTACGCGCGGAAAAAGAGAGTACCAGGTCGCGATCCTGAACGAGTGGTAAAGTCTGAGGATTTGTTTTAGCCGTTATCAACAACTCGTTGTTTTTGATCGAAGCGTTTAAAGTTACTCCAACCGCTAAACTTTTTGGTATCGCAGACCGAGCCTCCACTCCTGTCGAATCTTTCACAATTGAATAGTAACTTAATCCTGAAATCGGTCGGAAATTAAATGAACCCATTCCAAGGTGAGACGATTTAAATGTCGTAACCAAACCGCCTGCCGATGTATAAATCTTTCCGGAAACATCACAACCTTTTCCCAACGCATTAACCGCTTTAAAAGATACAACGGAAGATATATTATCCACCAGGGAACCACCTTCCGGGAAAAAACTGACATCTAATTTGTTATTTACAACCTTTTTTTCATCCCCGATGTCCGTTGAATTAATAACAACAATTTCTTTATTGAAAAACAACTGATCACCAAAATTCCGCATATAATTAGTGTAGGCGCGCAACCTGTACCTGCCCGGTTGAAGTTCATCCGGTAATTTAAAATCGCCATTCCCCAGTCCTCCCTCAAGTCGTATTACACGACTAATCATGATTTTTGAATTAGGAGAAATCAACTCAACATGCAGGTTGTTGCTATGACCGGAAAGCTTCATATCTGAACTTTCCACTAAATACGCTTTAAACCATAGTTCATTTCCCGGGTAATAACAGTTTCGGTCAGTATGAATATATACTTTCTCCATCATCTGCAGAGAGTCGATGGAAGAGGCTGGTACTGGCTTCACGATACTATCAGCTTTTGGATGACTAAATGCGGCTAGCACAACAATCAGGTTGAATAGGGTCATATTTAAACAGATGAATGATGAAAATTAGCAGCTATTATTGTTTGGGTGAATATTCATAAGGAAGCCAGTCGGCAATACGTTTTTGCGCCATCTGCCCTTCCCACTCAACAAGCAGTGGATCAAAGTAACCATTTTCTTCAAAGTAAATCTCTCCTTCAGGAAACGAAATATAGCTCGAAGGTTTAGGTTCGTCGTAACATATGCCCAGTTTCGTAGGGTATTTAAGATATTTTGAAATGCTGTTTTCCTTGAATACAATATCCTTATAAATGAGTTTCGTATTATTTTGATCTTTGATCTTAAATGCACTAAAATCTAAATCACCTTTCCAAAGTACCCTGAAAAAATGCATTCTTGATCCATAATAGGAAGTTTCCCGATTTGATTCATAGAACTGCTTTTTTGTGATGTCCGTTGTCAAATCCTCGTTGAAAATAATATTCCCGGTAAAATAAAAAGAGTTGTTTTCTCTTCTGTACAATTCAAACTGATCGAGAAAGTAGGTGACTTTGTAACCCAATGCCTCGTTAATAATTACAATTGGCTTTGAAGCATACACCTTCAACGTATCACTGTCGGTGTCGTAGTTAAATGTGATGTCGCTTTCATTCACTATTTCGCACTTCCTAGCATTGGGAGTTGATCCAAGAAATGCATACCGGAAGATACTTAAATTAATTTTTCTCCTTTTCACAAGTGATTTTCCGCTTACGACAACATCATTCATTTCGTAAACTTTCGGTTTCATATAGACCACCACCGGCGTTTCAGCTGATAAACCCGTAAGTGTAACCGAATAGTATCCTATTGCACTAACGGTTAATGGCATTGATCTGTTTTTTGTAATGTCCAGTTCGAAATATCCGTTTTGATCGGTACTGGTCCCGACAAATGTTCCGTTAAAATAGATAAATGCCGCCAAAATTTTTTCATGCGTTACCTGATCAAGGATCGTTCCTTTGATAACCTGGGTGTAAGCAACAAGATAAAAATTGAGGGACAGGAATAATAAAACAAACTTTCTCATAAACGTTAGATTTAAAACCCTATATTTTTGTAAAGTTGAAAAATTATATTCAAAAGTCCAACACAATGAAGTACCGAAATCCAATTTTTGGTTAGCTGACCGCTGGTTTATTCTTTTAATTGTAATTTCAATGCAAAATCAATTGTAAAAATATATGGAATAGCACATATAATGCACAATAATTGCAGCGCGGCAAAAATGTTATCAGGCTTTACCAAAAAAGGAATAGACAACCCAATAAAAAAAATAAGGATGAGACCCATCGCGTATCTTCGAATTGAAATCATTGCAGGATAATCTTTCATTTTGGGGATAAATAGAAAGATGATCCAAATAATTGCGGCAATTGTCCAAATTGCAGTTATGGCCGGAAGCAAAAATCGTGGCAATGAATAGTTGAATAAATTGGTAAACTGACTCCCTCTATTTATAATCTCAAAAATAAGAATTGTGATGGTGGTAGTTTGTAAAACCTTTAACTGATAATATCTAAAATACTCAATGAATATCAGCATTAAATATCCATAGGGAATTATATAAAGAATTTCCCTAATGATAATCTGTAATGTTTCAAGTTTTGTAGGACCATTAAAGAAGTAGAAAAATCCCAGCACTAAAAAATACAAAATCAGGAATGAAGAACAAAGGATGATCATGTTTCTTTTTGTCTTGCTAATAGAATATTCCATATAATTTTTCTTTAAGATTGATGTCAGGGTTAATCTTTTAAACTTGCTCTAACGGAAAATTGTAAGTGCAGAAGCAGAATTTGGAGAGCGTTCTTATTCGGTAGGACAGAACGACGATGCGAGAATTCGCAGCTTGCATACCATTGAACCTGCTTTCGCATTTACAAAATGATAGCAAACGTTATTTCATCAATATATCTAACTTTCTACTCATTCTCTCTGTAAATACTTCATCAGGTAGTTCGAGCGAATTAAATATTAAAGCATCAACCACCTCTGAATAATATATTAATAATGCAGGCAGCCGATTGTAGAGAAATTCCCAAAGGTTTTCAATGTCTGTTCGATTAGCGAATATGAAATTCAGATTTTGGATGTCTGTCATATTTTTTTTATTCCTTTTTGTAGAAAGATGTAGAGCTTGATTCGATAAATTTAAAAGACTTTCAGGTTCATCTTTGTTAAAAATCATATCGTAAAGTTCATTCTCCGTAAAGGAATTAGCGGCAATGCAATATGGTAAAGATTTTTTAATTAAAATTCGTTTATTTTCTTCATCCACTTTGGTCGCATCAAAAGAGTCTTCATTATTGAATTTATCAAAAAAACTATCATCGAACATTATTCTTAGAAAAACAAGTAAATGGTCAATGAACGGTTTTCTCAAAAGTGCAAAGGTTACTGAAAGCCTTTTCTTTTTTGAACAGGAAATTGCTTCTTGTAAAAAGTAACAAGTATCTCCGAGCAGGGCATTTATCAAAGTATTTTGAATCAATCTATCGTGCTCAGTAAATTTCTTAATACGAATAAGATAATCAAAAATATTTTCATCATCATTAATCAATGCCTCAGATGGTAGGTTAATTTTCTGAGCTCTCAGTTCTCCATATGTTTCATCTGTTAGAAATTCTTCAATTTGATTTACCATTAACTCACACTGGTCATGTTTTACCCAGAAGTTTTTAGGAAGAAATAAATATTTGGGATCAAGGTCTTTCATGATGTTTGCTAACTCGTTTATATGTCCTACAAAAACAGTTCTAACCCTCCAATTTAGGTGAAAAGCCATGGTTGCTAACTTGCAATATTATGAACAAATATACAGATTGTCTGAATGAATATATCAAATAAAGAATTTTTTATGTTTTTAAACAGGTTGAATGCCGGTATTGATAAAAACCGCCCTCATTTGGCACTTTTATGGTCAGGTGTAATTCAAATCTGAAAATAATTGTTCAAAAGTGAATGGAAAAACTTAGCGTTCAATTAGTAATCTGCATATTTAATCCCGGCAAATAACCCAATATTTCCGTGGTGGACTCTTGGAAATTTTTCCAAAATACCAAATCAGTTCACTTGGACTGTCGGAAATATTTCCGAAACATCAAATCAGTCCATTTGGACCAAAATAAATTTTCTGCGACACCAAATGTGTTCGTTTGGACCAAAATAAATTTTCCGCTACACCAAATCTGTTCACTTGGACTGTCGGAAATTTTTCCGAATCACCAATTCAGTTCTTTTGAACTGTATTCAATTTGAACGGAAGCCAAATGGGTTGGTTTGGACTGTATTCAATTTGAATGGAAGCCAAATAGGTTGATTTGGACTGCATTCAATTTGAATGGAAGCCAAATGGGTTTTTACTAAACCGCACTTATAGATTTTTAGGCAGATATAGAGACACAGGGCCGTGCGTCGTTACAATTTTTAATCATTTTATTAACCTGATTATTCTGAAATTGCCATTAAAATCTGCCGGGGCATCCGATTCTGTCATTAAACCGGTTTCGGAGACGATGCTTTCGAACCTACGGGTGATATTGCTGAATAACAAATTAGTGATGGGATTGAAGAATTTCCGCCAAAAAGATAATGCCTGACCTTTGTGTACAAACTTATCGAAGATGGTGATACGACCACCAGATTTCAACACCCTTTCGCACTCTTTCAGGCAAGCAACCGGATCGGGAATAACGGTCAATATCAGGTGCAGAATAATTTTATCAACACATCTGTCCGGGAGAGTCAGTCGCTGCCCGTCCATTACTTCGGCTTTCAGATTGCGCTTGAGCAGGATGTTCTTTTTCAGCGTCTGTCTGATCATGGCCGGTGTAATATCGGTGGCAATGATGTGACAATCCGCCGGCATAAATTCCAGGTCAAGTCCTGTTCCTGCCCCGACAATCAATACTTCGTCATCCGAATTGATTCCAAGTTCTTTGATCGATTTATTTCTCGATTTGGAGAATATCCTTCCGCCGATGTCGTAACCCGGCGCATAAAGCGTGTAACGAAACCGGTTCCATCGATTTGTGTTGATTAAAGCAAACGGAGTCATTTAAAGAGGATGTTTAAAAATATAAAAGCATTTCAGAATGTTCTAATTTTTTTCCCTGCTTTCTGATTTCCCTTTCCTTAACTCACTATGGTGAACACTATAAGTAAAATAGATAACCATGCCAATCGCCATCCAGATGATTAAACGAAGCCATGTATCAAATGGAAGGGAATACATCTGAAGCATACAGATAGCTGCTCCAAGTATAGGAATAAGCGGAACCCAGGGTGTTCTGAAAGGACGTTTTAGTTCAGGACGCTTATATCTTAAAAAGAGGATACCAATACAGACAATTGCAAAGGCGAGTAATGTTCCGATCGAAACCAATTCACCAAGTATATCGATTGGTAAGATACCAGCGAGAATACATGCAACGACTCCGGTAATAACTGTACTGAAATAGGGTGTTTTATAACGAGAATGTATTTTTGCAAAGCGTGGTGGCAGTAATCCGTCTTTGGCCATTGCATAAAAAATACGCGGCTGACCTAGCATCATTACAAGAATTACGGAGCTTAAACCTGCAATTGCCGCAATTTTAATGATGGGTCGTAACCAGAAAAGTCCTTCCCCCATTGCATCAACACCAACTGCTATCGGATCGGCAACATTCAGAAACGTATAACTTACAATACCAGTTAAGACGATCGCGACCAGGATGTATAAAACAGTTGAGATACCCAGCGACCCCAAGATACCAATCGGCATATCGCGTTGCGGATTCTTCGCTTCCTGTGCAGCTGTCGAGACCGCATCAAAGCCAATATAAGCGAAAAAGATGACTGCAGAGCCCCGAAGTATACCACTCCAGCCAAAATGACCCCAAACACCAGTATTCGCCGGAATAAACGGATGCCAGTTAGCCTTATTGACAAAGAAAAATCCGATACCGATAAAAAGAAGAATCACAAATACTTTAATCATCACCATGATATTATTAAAGCTTGCGGATTCTTTAATTCCAATAATCAGTAAAACAGTAATCGCTGCAATAATAAACATGGCAGGGAGGTTTAACACGGCAGTAATATGAGGAAGAGTGTCAACAGAGATTCCGGAAGCCATCAGGCTGTCTGTAATCTGGCTGGTAATTGGTTTCCATCCCAGGTCAGGAATATCAACGAGAACTGTACTCCATGCGGCAGTAAATTGGGGAGGAATAATTATCCCAAAATCTTTCAGAAAACTAACCACATAACCCGACCATCCCACTGATACAGTTGATGCGGCAAATAAATATTCTAGAATCAGATCCCATCCGATGATCCATGCAATAAATTCTCCAAGGGTGGCATATGCATAGGTATAGGCACTTCCCGAAATGGGTATCATCGAAGCAAATTCGGCGTAGCACAGCCCGGCAAATAAACAGGCAAGACCTGAAATCAGGAATGAAATAACGATACCTGGTCCGGCATACTGAGCAGCAGCCTGCCCTGTTAAAACAAAAATACCGGCACCAATGACGGCACCGATACCCAGTGTTGTAAGATTTGTGGCGCTTAACGCCCTTTTCATGCCATTATCTTCGTTGGCATGATGCATCAATTGCGTAAAGGGTTTTGTACTGAATAACTGCGAATTCTTCATTTGGTTGTTTTAAAAAAACTACGCCAAAGTAACAATTATAACAGTACTTAAGGCTATTCGTGTTCGATACCGTCTAATTTTTGATAAACTTCTGGTTTATTGGTCCATTTACCCCCCTTTGATTCGCCCAGTACGACAACTTCTTTCGATTTTCCGTACTCACTTATAGCCAGCATCATTTCCTCTTTACTTTTACGAATAATCTTTATTCCAGTAAGAGATCCTTTGTTGCGAACTTCAATATAAAAACCATCTCTATATTCTTTCGCTCTTGTTGGTGGTCTTCCCATTTTAAAAAATTTTAATCATTGATTTATCCTCAGATATGTACGGCTATTCGCCTGTTTTGTTTCCCTGAGATTACTAAAAACGCCCAAAAGCACACAAAAAGTTTACTTTTAACGTAGCAATTGGTGATAGATTATGCTGTTCCCATTGGATTTAATCACTTTGGAAATGCACAATCTGGCAGTGCCCAAATATAAAATAATTTTTTGTTAAAAAAAATTGTTCCCTGGAAACCACTCCCCGAAATGCCCTAACTGCTCTGATTCATTGGACAAACTGATAGTTTTGGAATCGTTTTTGCGATTCAGTGATAAAATTATTAAAAGTATAAATGTTTCTATTAAATTGGTAATCAATGAATCATTAGTGGGAATGTTAAGTAAATATGAACGACGAATAATTTTCAGTTAAATTTTGTTAATCGAATTGAAGTCAGGAAAAATCAACCGGATGGTAGTACCACCAATTTCATTATTCGCAACTTCCATTTTCCCAAGATGGGCATTCATAATTAAATTGACCAAAGCGATATCAAGTGCCTCATTATCTTCGAACTGTTTATCTTTTAGCGAAAGAAGGTCATATATTTTAGTCAATGTTTCACCGGTAAATCGGCGACCTTGATCGACAAAAGTACAAACAACCAGATCCTCTTCGCGTTTTATACTGATCGTCATTTTGCTTCCGGTTGGAGAGAATTTAAGCGCATTATCCACCAAACTCTCGAAACAAATCTCCAACAGATTTTTCTCACCGCTGATAGTTATTGTATCAACTGCCCCCTCAACAATGATCGACATATTTCGAAGTTCAATCTGATCAGATTGCCGTTGCTTTACAAACTCTATCAGATCATCAACCACCACCTCTTCCCGGATAATTGATGTCGTTTGGGTTCTCAATTCGGTGATCAGCATGCTTGTAGTCGTAAATCTTTCGAGGCGTGCCGCCGATACATCAAGATATTTAAGCAAATCCAATAGTTCTGATGGATTGATCTCATTTTGAAGGACCGTGATAAACCCCATAATTCCGGCTAGCGGTGCACGGATTTCATGACTTAATTTTTCAAGAAATTCTCCTTTGGCCTTGTCAAGAAATATCAGCTCAGTATTGGCAATTTCGAGATCGGCATTTGCCTTCTGCAAATCCTGCGTCCGTTCTTTCACTTTGATTTCAAGCCATTGGTTCACCATTTTAAGCTGATCTTTGCTTCGCTTCAAATCAAGATGGGTTTTTACTCTTGAAAGTAATTCCTTTGAATTGAATGGTTTAGAAACATAGTCCTGACCTCCCACATCAAATCCTGTAAGAATGTTTTCGGGTTCATTCAGCGCTGTCAGAAAGATGACGGGGATTTCCCGCAGAAATTCAGTGTGACGCATTGCTTTGCAAGTTTCGAACCCATTCATGACCGGCATATTAACATCGAGCAGAACTAAATCGTAGTCTTTTGATTCGGTCAGCAATTCGAGGGCTTGTTTTCCATCCATCGCAAAACCAACCTCGTAATTAGCCTCCATCAAAATACTTCCGATTACCTGAATGTTTTTCGGGTTATCATCAACAGCCAAAACTTTAAAATCTTTAGGGATTTCATTCATAACTTTATTCCTCCAACAGCTTTTTTAATCTATTTATTAATTCAGGAAATGTCATCAATTTTTTCATCATTTTACTAATCTCAAAATTATTGGCATAAGTAGAAAGCTCCTTGCCAAACTCGGTAATTATTGTATTTGAATGATCAACACCCAATACAATAAGCTGATCACCAAATGTCCTAATCTGACCGATCACCTGTTTCTTTGATACGTTCGTAAATATTGGGACATATTCATTTTGAAGAAGTTCTATAAGCCTAGGTAACTGGGCTTTACTTGTACTGTTTAAATTGGAAATGAAGTCAGAATCCTTTTCTGACTCTCCCCGATTTGATTCTGCAAGTATATGAAATTTAAGATACTTCTTAAGGTGTTCGAATAATTCTGTTGCATTGATAGGCTTTAATAAAAAATCGTCAAACATGGCACTGCCATTATGTTCCTCAATCAATTTACGCGACGATGCAGATAATGCAATAATCGGAATTGATTTGGTGTCATCCTGTTTTTTAAGTATTTCTATCGCTTCGCCGCCAGTCATCACGGGCATTTTGTAATCCATAAGAATTACCTCCGGTAAATATTGCATGGCTTTTTCTACTGCTTCGACTCCGTTTTCAGCCTGAAATAATTCCAAAGGAAAGTGACTCAGCAAATCAACCAAATACTTTCTGTTCTCCTGGTTATCGTCGGCAATGAGGACAGTTCCTTTTTCAAAAAACAGGCTTGCCGGGTCAATTAAATTACTATCTGAAGATTCTTTACCCTCCTCCTTAATTGTAACATCTGGAAGCGTAATTGTGAAAATACTCCCTTTCCCAGGCTCACTTTTTAACACGATTTCACCGCCCATCATCTCCACAAGGCGCCTTGTTATTGTAAGACCCAATCCGGTTCCGCCATATTTGACGGTTCGTTGCCCTTCCTGCTGATTAAATGCTTCGAAAATCCGATCCTGCTGATCCTTAGGAATCCCTATTCCCGTATCTTTAACTGAGATAATCAGATCAATTTTGTCATTCTCCTTTAACTTTTCCATCACCGAAAGCCTGACCTCTCCAGTATCCGTAAATTTTACAGCATTGCCAATCAGGTTGAAAAGAATCTGTCGGATACGGGTTTCGTCTAGTAAAAGCGATGTAGGAATCTCGTCTACTTTATCAATAACAAACTTGATTCCCTTTTCATTTGTGATATGGGCAAAGATTGTTTCAATCTCTTTAATAATATTATGAATATTAATTGGCTCATTTTGAATCACCAGTTTACCAGCTTCTATTTTCGACAAATCCAGAATGTCGTTGATTATTATCAGAAGGTTTTTCCCGCTGCTACGGATAGCCTCAATCTGCGAACGTTGCTTACCATCTTTTATACTTGAATAAAGCAAATCAGAAAACCCGATAATTGCGTTCATTGGCGTTCTGATCTCGTGACTCATATTGGCAAGAAACATGCTTTTGGCTTTATTCGCCTGATCCGCGGCTTCTCTTGCTATTTTATCATTTTCAGATTGTTGTCGCTCGGTTATATCGCTCGCTACTGAGACTAAATGGGTAATATTATTGTTCGTATCTAAAAGTGGTGTCACTGTCATTGATTCGTAGTAAAGTGTCCCATCCTTTTTCTTATTGATCGTTACCCCGCGATAAGTTTGGCCTTGCAAGACCGTTGCCCAAAGCTCTTTAGACATTTCAGGATCACTGCTCTCCGATTTAAGAAAATTCGGAGATAACCCTATTGCTTCGCTTTTCGAATACCCCGTTCCAGCTTCAAAAGCGGGATTTACATATTCAATTATGCCGTATTTGTCAGTGATCAGGACGTGATCTGCTGCTTGTTCAACAACACTCGAAAGTTTTTTCAACTCTTGCTCAGCCCGCTTGCGTTCATTAATTTCCATCAGCAATCCCTTGTTTAAGTTAACGAGTTCTGCCGTACGTTTCTCTACCGTTTGTTCAAGTTCGGTCTGATACTTTAGAATTAATGCTTCATCTTCCTTCCGCTTTGTAATATCTGAAACAGTTATAAACAATCCGATCGTGTTTCCTAAATAATCGGCTGAATGTGAGTACTGAATACTAAACCAGGTCGGAGCTCCTTTTTCCCAAATGTAACACCTTTCGACATATACCGGCTTTCCGTTAAGTGCTAAATTGATGTCCTGATAAAAAAGATCTAACTGATCAGCACTAATAATATCCATAAAAGATTTGCCAACTTCAATCTCTTTTCCATAAATAATTTTGGCCATCGCAATTGCAAGGTTATTTGCAAATTGTATCTTGTAATCTTTGTCCAGCGCAATAAAGATGTTACTGCTATTTTCAAGTATTGCACTCAAATATGCGTTCGATTCCTTTAACGCTTCCTCTGTCCTTTCTGAAATTCTCCGATATCTTTCTTCACTGATCTTTAAAAGTTCAATGGACCTCATATGTTTTAAAAACCCATTGACACGCACTACCAACTCCCAAACCGGCATTGGTTTTACCAGATAACCATCTGCACCTAATTCCATACCTTCAATTTGGTTTCCAGGGGAAGTCGCCAATGAAGAGATAAGGACGACAAAAATATGTTCCGTTTTCGGATTTGATTTTAATATTCTCAGTATTTCCAACCCGGATAGGTCAGGCAACATTACATCAAGCAGTATAAGCGAAATTTTTTCCTGGTTAATAATACGAAGAGCAGTATTACCGTCTCCAGCCGTTAAAACGCGATACCCCCTTTTAGAAAGAACATTCGCATAGGCTTTAAGAACCAAAGCGTTGTCATCGACTATTAAAATATTAATATTCTCAGGGATAATCATACTTACTCAATTATGTAATATAACATTTTGGCGTACTGAAAGGTTTAAACCTTATTTGTACCGCGACCTGACGATTCAAAAAAGAAATATCGTTACTAATATTTCTTTTTTATAATTGGCTAAAGTAGGAGAAATAAGGGAAAAAAAGTTTCTACAAATAAGAAAAAAATGAGAATGACTATAATTCAATATTATAAAGTCATCCTCATTGGTTATTACATATCTAGAAGAGGCCTGCGGCTAACTAAAAATTAAAGTTCTTTTTCAGTAAAGGTTCCTATTTTCAGATATTTATGATAGATTTCGGCATATTTTACAACATTTTTCTGATTGGGGAAATATTCTTTTTCAAATCCTTTTCCCATTGCTTTCTGGGCATCTTCAACTTTAGGATAAAGTCCTGCTACCACAGATGCAAACATTGCCGCTCCAAAAGCACAAGTCTGTTCGGTTCTGGCAACTTTTATAGGCATATTAAGCACATCTGCAAGCGTCTGCATTACAAATGGTGATTTCTTTGCCACACCCCCTAATCCAATGATTTCTTTAATCTCAACCCCTTCACGCTTAAACCTGTCAACAATTGCCTTTGATCCAAAAGCGGTTGCTTCAACAAGCGCACGGAATATTTTTGGAGATGTTGATCCTAATTTTAAACCAGTTATTGACCCGGTAACCTCTTGCGTTGCATCAGGAGTCCGACGGCCATTCATCCAGTCAATAGCAATAATAGTCGATTCTTCAATGGGAACTAACATTGCTTCAGCTGATAATTCCGGGATAATCTGATCCATGGTTTCGGCAATTAACTTGTCCCGCGTTTCAGCATCGATTACGGTTGATTTGGAAAGGATATTTTCTAATGGCCAGGCCACTACCTTCTTAAACCAGGCATAAACATCACCAAAAGCCGACTGTCCTGCTTCAAGACCGATGTAACCCGGAATAACCGATCCGTCTACCTGTCCGCATATTCCGGCAATCAGTTTATCACCAATCTGATCGTATGAAGCTACCATGATATCGCAGGTTGATGTTCCAATTGCACGGGCCAATACATTCGGCGTAACTTCACCTCCAACAGCGCCAAAGTGGCAATCGAAACCTCCGACTCCAACAGCCACATCAATGGACAAGCCCAACCGTTCGGCCCATTCGGTAGTTAAGTTACCCATTTTCACATCGCTTGTAAAGGTTTTATCATACAATTTTGCCCGATAACCACTTAGACAAGGATCGAGTGTGGTTAGAAATTCTTCGGAAGGCAAACCACCCCATCCTTCGAACCACATCGATTTATGACCAGCCGCACACCGGCTTCTGAGAACTTCTTCAGGTATCGTAACTCCTGTAATTAATCCGGGCATCCAGTCACAATGTTCAATCCATGAGTAGGCCGCTTTACGAACATTTTCGTCTGCCCGAAGTACGTGCAACATTTTCGCCCAAACCCATTCTGACGAATAGATACCACCTTCGTATTGCGCATAGTCAATTTTCCAGCTTTTGCACAACTTATTAATTTCGGCTGCTTCCTTAACGGCTGTATGGTCTTTCCATAACACGAACATTGCATTGGGGTTTTCTGCAAATTCTGCGGTTAATGCGAGCGGAATTCCAGCGTTATTGACCAAAATCGGGGTGCTTCCTGTCGTATCGAAAGATATTCCACCGATATTTTCTGCAACTTCTGCTCCAGCCTTGGACAGAGCTTCTTTCACTGAGTGTTCCATTGCTTCAATATAATCGAGCGGATGCTGACGATACTGATCTTTTGCCGGATCACAGAATTTTCCGGATGCCCATCGTGGGTAGGCTATAACAGACGAAGCTACTTCATCGCCATTCAATCCATTAACAATGACTGCTCTGGCCGAGTCAGTACCGTAATCAATACCGATAACATATTTTTTCATGGTTAATTATTTTTTAATGATTTATTTTTGACCGTAATAAGCCTTTGCACCATGTTTCCGCTCGAAATGCTTCTTTGTCAGTAAATGGTTCATCTTTAGATTTGGATTGACTGAATGAGCAATAAATGCCATTTTAGCAATCTCTTCCAGAACAACGCTGTTGTGAACAGCTTCATTCGGATTCCCCCCCCAGGTGAATGGGCCATGGTTTTTCACTAAAACTCCCGGGATATGCCTTGCATCCAGATTTGCAAATCTTTTAATGATCACCGATCCTGTTTCTTTCTCGTAATCGTTTATTACTTCTTCAGAATTCATGTCGCGGGTACATGGGATATCATCGGCAAAATAATCAGCGTGCGTAGTTCCAATAATTGGAATTTCCACTCCCGCCTGTGCCCAGGAGGTAGCGTATGTTGAATGTGTATGAACAATTCCTCCAATATGATCAAAGGCTTTATATAGTTCCAGGTGGGTGGGTGTATCTGAAGAAGGTTTTAGGTCACCCTCAACGATGTTCCCGTCCAGATCGACAACTACCATTTGATCAGCAGTCATCACATCATAATCGACTCCGCTCGGTTTAATCACAACCAACCCCTTTTCACGATCAATTCCACTTGCATTTCCCCATGTGAAAAGTACAAGATTGTACTTAACCAGATCGAGATTTGCTTTGAAAACCAGTTCTTTTAAATCGGATAACATAGCAGAATATATAAATTTTTGTCTTTAAGAAAGTATTAATTACCAAAAATATATGTAGAACAATGCACAAGCTAAAACTACACCTGACGAAGCAATTACATCCCACTTGTTCCAACTATTCCGGATAAGGGTTTTGTAGTCGCCAGTGAAGGTGATGAACTCAATCTGTTTAGCGGTAGGCTTCGGTGTGAAAAAGGATACTACAACCATCATCAACATGATGAAGACGAGCAACCAGATCTCAAAAATAAGCCAGTTGGTATGCCAAAACCAAGTGGTGGATTCCCAATACCAGCCTGTCATTACATCTTTACCAGTATCTGTAAAGATATTGGTCAGTAAACGCAACATACCGAGTGCAAAACCAACTATCATACCTGCTTCACCTGCCTTGGGTGTAATTCTTTTGGAAAATATGCCCATTACGAATACGGCTACCATCGCAGGCGCGAGCAACGATTGAATACCTTGCAGATAGGAGTAAAGGCTTCCGAGACTCATCATGACTGGTATCCATGCAATACCAAGTAACACAACCACAACAGTTGCAAGACGACCTGTCCGCACGTATGTAGCCTCGCTTTTATTTTTGAACATTGGCTTATAAAAGTCTTCTGTATACAGCGTAGCGCAAGAGTTGAAGAATGCCGCCAAAGAAGCAACCAAAGCGGATATAAAACCTATTGTAACGATACCTTTCACACCGGCGGGCAATACAAACTTAACCATTGAGCCAAAGGCTGTATCAGGGTTTTCTAACGAGAAACCGCTGCCGGGACGTGCCGCTAATGCAGCAGCTACCATACCGGGGATCAGGAACATAAATACAGGCAATAATTTGAAATAACCGGCAGCTATAGTACCTCTGCGCGCACGCATCATCACTACTTCGCTAGACTCGCCTTTTCGTTGTCCGAGTACACGTTGAACGATGTGTTGGTCGGTCGCCCAATACCAAAAGCCGATAATAGTCGCTCCGAGAAATACCCAAAAACCAGGATACTCGTCATAAAACGGGTCGCCCGTCTCAAGGTGGAACATGTGGTTTGTACCGTATGCAACGCCATCTGCTCCTACGTTTAGCGTTTTAGAATAGGCAATCATCGCAGTCCAACCATCAGCAATGCTGCCGTCTCCGAGCGCTGACAATCCCAGGAAAAGCACAAGGAATGAACCAATGATAAGTATAGGCGTTTGAATTGCCGACAGTGTCATTACACCTTTCATGCCACCCAATACGGTAAAGATACCCGTTAACACTATCAATCCAATAGCTCCGTACCAGAAAGGCAAGCCAAGAAGACTCTCCATGAAAATACCCCCGGTAAACGCTGTTACACTCACTTTGGTTAGAATGTATGCTATAAGTGTGATGATAGACAGCCACGAACCAGTAGCAGGTGTGTAGCGATTCTTGAGGAAGTCGGGCATTGTGATAATTTTCCCCAACTTGATGTTCATAAGTTGATAGAACGGCACAAAGAGCCAGCCCAGGATGAGTATCATCCAGCCTTGCATCTCCCAGTGCGCCATACCTACACCCGCATTTGCTCCTGTGCCCGCAAGTCCAACAAGGTGTTCGGAGCCGATATTTGCAGCAAATATAGCTGCACCAATGATATACCAGGGCTCTCCTTTACCGAAAAGGTAGTCCTCGCTGTCGGCGCCCTTTTGCAAACGTTTGTCTTTTTGTATCGCACGCCATACAGCCCACGTTACAGCCAAAATCCCGACCGCCATAATTACCCAGTCGAGCCAAATAAATTCATGTGAACTCCAATTCATAATATTTTGTTGGGTTATTTTGAAATAAAATTGCTTTATGTAAATCTTTAACTTTATCGTAAAGACCATCCACTACAGCGGCAAACATCGAACTTACAAACGCACAATACATTGTGAATTACCTAAGCGCTTTGTTCAACAGGTAATACAATTCGTTATTACGTATGGTTTGTTTGAATTCTCTGATGTTGGTGTCTTTATCGATAATCAACATTTCGATGTCAGCAATTTCGGCGTAATCTTCCATCATTTCAGTAGTGATAGAGAACGAGAAGCTTGAGTGATGAGTTCCGCCTGCAGTAATCCAGGCACCTGCACCTATCTCAAGGTTTGGCATTGGTTTCCACAAAGCACAGGCAACAGGTAATTTCGGCAATGCTTCCGGTTTTATCACTTCTACTTCATTAACAATCATGCGGAAACGGTTACCCATATCGACAATAGTCGCAGCAATACCATCACCTTCGTGAGCCTGGAATATTAAGCGGGCACAAACACCTGCATCACCAATTCCTAAGAAATGAACTTCGATGCGTGGTTTATTTGCTGCAATTTCAGGGTTGATTTCCAACATGTGCGATTGAAGAATAGAGCTGTTTACCCCTTCGAAGTTCAATACATAATCTTCGAGGAACGAACATCCACCTGGTAAACCTTGAGCCATAAACCACATGGTACGGGTAAGAGCAGCTGTTTTCCAGTCGCCTTCAGCACCAAAACCATAACCTTCGGCCATCAATCGTTGCGAAGCGAAGCCCATCAATTGAGACATTCCTTCCAATTCGTTGAAGCTGGTAGTGAATGCAGTAGCTTTTTTATCTTCCAAGAAGCGACGAAGACCGATTTCCTGAGCAGCAGCCTGACGTACAGATATGTGTTTCTCAGCTCCTTTTTTGCAATCATCGGCAAAGTCGTACAGTTTTTCGTATTCGGCAATCAAAGGATCGATTTCAGCTTCAGTAACTGCCTCTACGTAAGGAACCAGCAATGCAATTGGAGCATTGTCAACGTGGTAACCCAAACGAATTTCAGCTTCTACCTTGTCGCCATCGGTTACAGCCACGTTGTTCATGTTGTCACCGAAACGGATGATTTGCATGTTTTGAGCATCGGCCCAACCGGCACATACGCGCATCCAACCTGAAATTTTATCGTGAGTTAATTTATCTTTCCAGAAGCCAACAACCACTTTGCGTGGTTTGCGCAGACGGCTTGTGATGAAACCGAATTCGCGGTCACCATGCGCGGATTGATTCAGGTTCATATAATCCATGTCGATTTCGCTCCATGGAATTTGTTCGTTAAATTGAGTGTGAAGGTGTAACAATGGCTTTTTATAATCCATCAAACCATGAATCCACATTTTAGCAGGAGAGAAAGTATGCATCCAGGTAATTAAACCAATACATTTTTTATCTCCGTTTGCAGCACGCATAATTTCTGCAATTTCAGACGACGAATTAGCAGTCCCTTTATAAACAACTTTTACAGGTAAATTGCCAGATTCGTTCAATCCCTTCACCATTTCGTTTGAGTGTGCGTCGACTTTTACGACCGCATCACCTCCGTACAGCAGCTGTGCTCCTGTTACAAACCAGACTTCGAATTGTTTTAAAAATGTGTTTGTCATGATTTAAAACTTTAATTAGTAATTTTTAAATAACTATTATTCATTTTTCATTGAAGATTTTGTCTATCTCAGAATTTTTGAGCCAACACAAACACTCCCTATAAAGGTTTAATATACTTTTAAAAAGAGAACTTATGGAAATTTGACAATGCGTTCACTTTTCATGCCTGCTTCAGCTTTTTTAAATTGGTAGTAAAAGGCACCTTTTTTTGATTCAGTTGTATTTTTTAAGCTCAACTTTTCCAATATACCTATTGAAAGAACTTTCTTACGGAAATTTCCTGGGTCAAAGGTCTTTTGGAATATCGCTTCATAGAGATTCCTCAATTGCATTAGTGTAAACATTTCCGGTAGCAATTCTTTTCCTATCAAATCAATACTGGCTTTTTGCTGAAGAAGTGAAAGACCATTTTCGACAATAGCCTCATGGTCGAAAATCAGCGTTGGCAATTTTGTTACAGGCCACCAATGAGCGCCATTTTCGCGCACCAGATCTTTATCATGAATATCAATCCGAATAAGTGCTACAAACGTCATACTAATTACTCTTGCACCAGGATCACGATTGGGTTTAGAGAAAGCAGATGCCTGTTCTAAGAATATATCCTTCAGACCGGTAGTTTGCAATAGCACACGCCGTGCTGCCTCTTCCATAGATTCATTTTCCTGCACAAAACCACCCATCAGTGACCATTTACCAATAGATGGTTCAAATCCTCTGGGGTAAAGCAATAATTTAAGTTCTCCATCTTCGTAGCCGAAAATGGAACAGTCAACTGCAATATAATGCCTTGGATGTTGTTTGTACATTTCAATCTGCATATGAATGGCGATCAGTAATTTTACGAATATGAGAGGTTAATCGCTACAAATTTATAAAAGTATTAATCACCTGTATTCATTTTTACAAAAAAATAAGGCAATTCCAGATAATTTTTGTTTTGCAAGTAAAAATGTGATTATTTAAAGCAAATTTCTGCGCAAATAATTATAAACCATTCGTCATTTTCATTGTTTATTTTGTAACTTTACAAATATGCGATTGGTTTAGTTATTCGAATGTGTTTATAG
>Ga0075528_10000026_pt1 | contig 22190 bp, 20 predicted proteins | sample NGEPer16B_FD_76827 | JGI IMG/M metagenome (GOLD analysis project Ga0075528, IMG submission 76827) | Arctic peat soil microbial communities from the Barrow Environmental Observatory site, Barrow, Alaska, USA - NGEE Permafrost159B-16B | ecosystem: Environmental > Terrestrial > Soil > Wetlands >... | reverse complement strand
TCAGCGCGTAGCAGGCGGCGAGCGCCCACCTCCAGCCCCTCGATCTTGGAAGACGCGACCGACTCTGCCCTGAGCAGGATGCGCGCCAAGGCCTCAGTGTCTATCAGGCTGGTGGCCGCCACGTTGAGCCGCGCGATGGCGGACTCTGCATCGGCGACGTCTGCTGCGACGTCGCCGTCCAGCATGATGTTCCGGCCTATGAGGAGGTCGGGAACGTACGCCTCATACTCACACGACCTGTTCCCCTGGCGCGTGGGCGCGGCAAGATCGCTGGTCCAGCGCCGTCGGACTACCCGTGACATCCGCCCTCTTTAGTAAGGTTTAGCATACTAACCTAAACAAGAGTAGCGGGTATTTAGCCTTGGACAACACCAAGCCGACAACTTGCCAGTGCTTCTCACCAATGGTGCTGGTCGAAGAGCTTCATCAGGTTGCGCTTTGCCTTGTGTCTCGCCCGAAGCTGGCCCGCGTATGGCGGGAACGCTTCTTCATGACCGGCCGCCACCATCAGTGTGCGGATCCTGGCGATCGTCGCGACAGCCTCCGCGTAGGCATGATTGTTCTTGGCATCGATCGCACGCTCGACATCGCTCTGCCAGATCGGGATCGCCTCGGACGGATGGTCCTGCTCGCGGAGCCGCGCGAGCTCAAGCCAGAGGACCCACGAGCAACCGGCAGTCTGCGCCTCCGACCAGGCCTGGTCCACTTCACCCTCGAAGAGGAACACCGAGACCAGGGCGGAGGCGTCGCACACTGCCCAGGGTTGCGGCCGACCCGTCTTCTTCCTGCCGGCCGCGGCGAGGTCCGTGTCCACCTGCGCACGAAGCTTCGCCAGAGCCCGCTCCCTGCTGTCTTGCCACACCCCGGCCAGGCGCGCCTGCTCGCACAACCGTTGATATCCCGCCGGATCTGTCCTCTCGTCATAGGCCCGCCAGGCCAGTGCGACCGCATCCGCGCCCCGACCCGCGCGGTGGTACTCCTGCGTCGCCGCCTCCACCAGGCGTGAGTCCTCGCAGGCAAACAGGTCTAGACCCTCCTCCGCCCAGGCCAGCGCATCGTCGTACCGGCCGGCGTCACGCAGTCGCTCAGCGATCAATACGAACTGGTAGGGCGACGACTGGTCGCGGGCGAGCACGTCAACCGCGGCGTCGACGTCCCCAGCCACTTCAGCCAGTGTCCGCATCATGCTGGTGATCTGGAAGCGGCGTGAGTCAAAGGAACCCTTGTCGCCCGGACCCAGGGAAGGAAGCGCATCCCAGGTGATCTGCGCCCTCCGGCGATACTCGGTCAAACCAGGTTTCCCAAGCACCTCGACATAGTTGGCTGCCGCCCCGTGGAAGACGTCTAGGTCACCAGAGTGAAGCTCGCGCTCGAAGAGTGTCGTGGCCAGCGTGACCGGATCGGGTCGCGCGCTCAGACAGGCATCGAGGTGCAGCCCCTGAAGGTCCTCGGCAACGCCCGACATGTAGCCGCCTGAGTCGTCCAGATAGCCGAGCGCGTCCTCGGCGCGATCGATCGCCTGCTCCGCGAGGGCCATCACTTCCTCCGCATGCCCATCCTCCAGCAGCTCGCGCAGCGTCGTGAGCACCTCGTGGATGTTCGATGTGTAGGCGTACATGTCCCGGTAATGCACGTAGCCGTCCGTGAAGAAAGCCCTGTCAACCGCCTCACGGAAGGCGGCCACCGGCAATGGTCCATCGGTTACGCCCAGGGCCATGGACTGCAACCGGAGCCGGGCGTCGAAGAGGTCGTCGGCATCGGCACGCTCAAGTACCAAGTCCACCAGGGAGGAGTGCCGGCGCGAAGTCAGGTAGTCGCGCAGATCGATAGGCCAGGAACCGTCGGGTATCGAGATGTCCGTGCGGGCCCCCGAAACGGAGGCGGACTCGGTGACGACCAGCGCAACCGCCACAGCATGCTTGCAGAACCGGCCATTCACCCCCACCGGGCAGGAGCACTCGGAATACTGCTCACCGCCCTCCACCCAGAGCTTCACCTTGTATGACGACGTGCCTCGCACCTTCGCAGTCACGCTGCCATCGGTTCCTACCCGCTTGCCCACCCGACCGCTCGCCGCATACAGCTGACCACGCTCAAATGAACGCGCACCGGCAAGAGCTTGCACCGACCGACGGGAAAAGAGCTGGCGGAACTCGCGTCCCGGCGGCGCGTCGCTCATGTGACCACCGCTGGCTGCCTTCTATGCACATGCGCGAATCTATGTGATCGCCCATGCCTCCGTGAACCCACTTGGCCTTTCGACCTGGCACAATGGCATTCGTGCAGGTCAGCGCCCTAATGGGGATGTCTCAGGAGGGCAGCCAGATGTCGAGAGTGTGTGTCCCGGGTGGGCAAGGCCCCCTCCGGACACTTCAGAAGATGGCCTCTGAGGCCGCGGGCGACGTTGTACTCCCCGCCGCCCTCCCAGGCCCGGAAGGACCGGGCGGTGCGGATCCGTCCCTCACCGGGGTCCAGGCGCAGCATCACCTCACCCAGGGACACCGCGTCGAAGCGGTACTCGGATGCGGGGCGGATGCTCAGGTCAGCCATGGTCAAGCTCCTTCGTCTGTCAGCGGGTCAGCGAGGTCGGTAGGTGCTCAGCGGGTCGCGGTCGACAACGTGCGGACCATGGCGACGGCCTCGGCCGTCAGAGCCTGGATGCCGGCAAAGTCGCCGGACTTCACGAGGTCGCGAGGCACCATCCAGGAACCACCGACAGCGGCCACGGCCGGGATGGTCAGGTACTCCGCAAGGTTCTTGGGGCCAACTCCGCCGGTGGGCACGAACCGGACGTCACCGAACGGGGCAGCGAGCGCCTTGATCGCGGCGGCGCCTCCGGAGGTGCCGGCTGGGAAGAACTTCACAGTGGTGATGCCGAGCTCGAGCGCAGCCTGGACCTCGGTCGCGGTGACCGCGCCCGGAAGCGCAAGCACACCTTTCTCTTGACAGCGTTCGACGACGGCACGGGACAGACCTGGCGAGACCACGAAACTGGCACCGGCCGCAACCGCCTGGTCCACCTGGGCCACGGTCAGCACCGTGCCCGCGCCGACGAGGATGTCGCCGCGGGCCGACATCGCACGGATGGAGTCCTGCGCGGCGGCCGTGCGGAAGGTCACCTCCGCGACCGGCAGCCCACCAGCGACCAGGGCACCCGCCAGGGCGTCGGCGTCGGCGACGTCGTCGAGCACCACCACTGGAACCAGACGTGCGGCGCTCAGGACTGACAAGACATCCATGGGAATCCGATTCGGTAGGGAAACGCTCGTGTCACTTTCGGGAATCAGACTCAGTGGACGACTCCGGCCTTCACCACGCGGGTAGGCACCAGACGCTGGGTCCCATAGCGGACGATGCCACCGGAGTCCGCGAACCCGAATCGACCATCCCGTACGTCCAAGACGACGGCATCGCCGGCTGCCCCGAGCTTAAGAGTGCCCAAGTGGTCTGAGCGGCCGATAAGGCTCGCGGGATCGGCGGTCACCATCCGGATCACATTCTCGAGCGACAGGCCGAGGAGCAAGAACTTCGACATGGTGGTAACCAGGTCGTGCACGGGTCCGCCAAGGTTGTACTTGTGCAGGTCGGACGAGATGGTGGTCGGTGGGAAGTCCTGCTGGAGCGCGCGTTCGCAGACGTTCCAGTCGAAAGACCCTTCGCCGTGGCCGACATCGAATGCTACGCCCCGGTCGCGAGCCGCGCGGACTGACGCACGCACGCGGCCATCATCATCCAGGATGCCGTGCTCCAAGCCGTGATAAGTGTGCGTCAGGATGTCGCCGTCGCCAAGCACGTCGAGAATCTGGTCAAGGGACGTCGCCCACGCTCGCTGCGGGTGCACCATCAGGGCCACGCCGGCGATGTCAGCGGCCTGGCGTGCGAGGTACAGCGGCCGCAGCCCGGTGTCGCGGCTGACGAGCTCATTCTTGGTCAGCCGTACCTTGACGCCGAGGACGACGTCACGGTGCCTCTCGATGGCTTCTAGGGCTCTGGGGACGTCCGCCCAGCGGATGTCTTCGAGCTCACCGATCTTCCGCGAAAGCATCCCCATCGTGGAAATGTTGACGTGTGCGAGGATCCGCGTTGTGCTGGCCTCGATCACATACCGTCGGAAGCCGTCGAAGGTGTCCGCCCCCGCAGATCCTGCATCAACAACCGTTGTCGCTCCGCGCGCGAGGCATGTGGCATCGGCGTTGATGCCGTAGTGAGAGACGCCCTCGAACACATGCACGTGCGCATCGATCAGACCTGGCACCACGAGCCGCCCTGTCGCATCGATCACGACCTTGCATAGCCGGGGGTCGATAGCCGGCTCCACCGCAGCGACCCGACCGGATGCAATCGCGACGTCGTACTGGCCGTGCACCTGCTGTGCCGGGTCCAGAAGGGTGCCGCCGAGGATCCCCAAGTCGTAGGAGCGCTCGATCCTGTCACTCACCACTCGGCGAACGCCCCATCGTCCTGGCGCCAAACCGGTCCTCGCCACCGGTGTCCGACCTCATCGGCCCGGCGGACGGCGGCCTCATCGACTTCGATCCCCAGCCCAGGGCTCGTCGGCCGCAGGCAGTAGCCGTCAACGAAGCGAAAGACGCTGGGGTCGACCAGGTAGTCAAGGAGGTCAGCCGTCGTGTTGTAGTGGATACCGAGGCTCTGCTCGTGGATCAGCAGGTTTGGGGTTGCGAAGGCGACCTGCAGCGAGGCGGCCAGTGCGATCGGACCCAGCGGGCAGTGCGGCGCAACGAGGACGTCGAAGGTCTCGGCGAGGCTTGCGATCCGGCGGCCTTCGGAGATCCCGCCGCAGTGCGCCAGATCTGGCTGGGCGACGGCGATCCCGCTCTGCAGGGCGGGCAGGAAGTCGTTACGGCTAAAGAGCCGCTCGCCGCAGGCAATGGGGACCGTGGTCGACTCGACTACGTCTCGCAGCCGGTGCCCGTACTCAGGGAGTACGGGCTCCTCGACGAACATGGGCCGCAACGGTTCCAGCTCGTGAATCACGCGCCGGGCCATCGGTGTCGTGAACCGGCCATGGAAGTCCATCGCGAAGTCCCCGTCCGGCCCCATGGCGGCGCGAGCGGCCTCAGCCAGCTCCAAGATGCGGTCGACGGACGCAGACGTGTCCAGCCCGGTTAGCCGCCCCGAGGCGTTCATCTTGATGGCGGTGAAGCCCGCCTCGCGCGTGGCTGCCGCTTGCTCAGCCACCTCGTCCGGGACGTCGCCGCCGATCCATGAGTAGACCCGCACGCGATCACGCACCGGGCCGCCGAGCAGCGCGTGCACCGGCGCATTCCGGTGTTTGCCGGCGATGTCCCACAGGGCGTGGTCGTACGCCGACACGGCGGTCGCCAGCACCGCGCCGCCTCGGTAGAAGCTCGACTTCCAGGCGACCTGCCAGTGGTCCTCAATACGCAACGGGTCGGTGCCCACGTACAGGTCCTCAAGCTCGTGCACCGCCGCGCGCGCCACCTCAACCCGGCCCTCGAGGGTCGCCTCGCCCCATCCGACGATCCCTTCGTCAGTTGACACCTTCAGGAAGAGCCAGCGCGGCGCAACGGAGAAAGTCTCGACGCCGGTGATGATCACGTGTCCACCGCCTGCCCTGTGCGAGCGGCCATCTCTCGTGCGGTTGCCACGATGCGTTGCGGCACGATGTGCTCCTGCTCCTCGGTCAGCGTGTCCGGGGTGAGGTAGAAGGCGTCGATTCCGTCGCGCAACACCATCACGCGGGGCGTCCCGTCCCAAAGTTGGTCGGCGAGGTCGACGGCCGTGGCATGCAGCCTCGACGGGTCGACCTCGACCCGCACCCGGGGCACGGGCTGACCGGCCTCGTTCGGGAAACAGCGGCGCGCCTGGAGTCCTTCTACGCCGTCGAGGTCGGCGACCCATCGCTCGACGACGCCCTCCCACCGCACGCGATCGGCGTCGTGGTCACGGTCGAGGTACAGCTCAAGCGCCCGCAGAAGTCCGACGATCTCCTCCTTACCCGCCTTCATCGCCCGGGCGAGGCGTTGGTGCGGTGAACCGTTGGCCGCAGCGGCTGCCACGAGGTCGGCTCGCCCGACCATGAACCCGCTCGCTTGAGGTCCGTGAAGCGCCTTGCCCCCGCTAAAGAGCGCAAGGTCGGCGCCGTGCTTCCTGGTGAGCTCCCAGAGGTTGGTGTAAGGCGGCAGCTGGGCCGCGGCGTCGACGATGACCGGGACGTCGCGCGCATGCGCGATCCGCACCGTCGTCGCGAGATCGAGGGCAGCCGTGCCAAGATGCGACCCGGCAACGTAGAAAACGGCGGCCGTCCGCTCGGTCAGCGCCGCCTCCAGTTCCCATTCGAAGCTCTGCACCGCGTTGCCGACCTGCACAACCTTGGCTCCCGCAAGGGCGATGGCGGGGTCGTAGGGAATGCGATGCGAGCAGTGCACCACCACCTCAGTGGACAAGCCCGAGCCGTCAGGCATCCGCGCGATCTTGCGGGGGTCGCCCTGCGTAATGCATCCCAGCACGGCCAGCACGATCGCCGCCGCGCACCCCGAGGTGACGTAGGCGGCGTCGTTGCGCGAGAGCTCGGCGATGCGCCTGCCTGCGGCCGCGTGCAACTCGAACATGTCAACGTGGGTACCGGCGGCCTCGGCCATCGCCTCTAACACCTCTGGCGACATCAGCGAGCCCCCGACCGCCGTCAGCGTTGCTGCGGCGTTGACCACCGGCCGGATGCCCAGGCGCGCGTATATCCCGCCGGGCAAGTTGTCGTTCACTTGCGTCCCACAATCCTCGCGAGCAGCGGCAACTGTTCCTCGTCCTCCAGCGCCGAGCCAATAGCGACCGCGGCTGCGCCCGCGTCTAGAAAGGCCGCCGCGTTGCCCGCATCGATCCCACCCGTGGCCACGAAGGTCACCTGGGGGAACGGTCCCCGCATGGCGCGAAACCAGCCCGGCCCGAGCACGCTTGCAGGGAAGGCCTTCAGGTGAGTCAACCCTGCGACCGTAGCCGCCTGAATCTCGGTCGCCGTGCCGACGCCGGGCAGGTACGCAAGGCCGCACTCGCGCGCGGAGGCCACCAGCGCCAGGTCGAGGCCCGGCGAGACCGCGAACGTGGCGCCCGACTCTGCCACCCGCTGCATCTGACCTGGTGTGATCACTGTGCCTGCTCCGACCGGGAGGCCCGACCGCCGGCCCGCTTGCACGACTGCGGAAAGGGCCGCGAACCCATCCTCCGACTGCACAGGCACCTCGACGACCTCAATGCCGAGACCCCAGGCTCGCTCGGCCAACTCGACAGTGCGCCCTGGTGAGAACCCGCGCAGTATCACCATGATCCGCTGACCCTCGAACAACTCGGCGACCGAACTCACGCGCCGCTCCATCCGTAATCCAAAGAGATAGCCTCCGCGGTCTTCACCAGGTCGGGTATCAGCTGCTTCAACTCGCCGAGGGGCACCAGCATCTTGGCGACCGAGATCGAGATCGCCGACTGCGCGGTGCCGTCTCCGGATCGGATGGGCGCCGCGATGCAGATCACGAAGTCCTCGAACTCGCCCAAGTCATAGCCGTAGCCGCGCTCGCGGATTGCCGCGAGCTCGGCGCGCAACCCCTCCTCGCTGGTGATTGTGTTCGGGGTGTACCGCGTGAGGGTGAGCTTCGAGATCACGCTCTCGCGCAGCGCCTGTTCGAGGTTCGCGAGAATGACTTTGCCCACGCCTGAAGAGTGAAAGTCGACGGTCTTGCCCACCCGTGAATACATGCGCACTGATGAGCGGCCCTCGTACTTGTCAATGTAGACAATGACGTCGTCGACGAAGGACGCCAAATGCATGGTGTGCCCGTACTTCTGGTTGAGCCACGTCAGGTGTGGGCGCGCGATCTCACGCAAGTCGAGGGACTCCAGCGCTGCGTACGCGATGCTGATCAGGCGCACCCCAACGGTGTAGCGGCCATCCTTCTGACGCCGAGCGAAGCCACCGGTCTGGAGCGTCTGTAGAAGGCGCAGCGCCGTCGATTTATGCACGCCCAACTCGGCGGTGACCTCGGTCAGAGTTGCCGGTCGGCGGGACAGTTGTTCGACGATCGAGATGGCCCTCTCGACGGTTTGCGACACCACGACCCCTCTCAACCCTCAGCCGTCCGCTCAAGCGGCTCAATAGCAAAGTCAACCTAGTCCGCCGCATATGCTGCGTCAATAGTTGCAGAATGTGCACCATTTCCGCGTCAGAAGGAGAACTGTCATGGTCGACTTGGTCTTGCGCGGCGGCACGATCGTCGACGGAACCGGCAGTCCCGCACGCAGAGGCGACGTCGTCGTCCGAGCCGGCCGGGTGGCTGCACTGCTGCCCCCGGGCGGCTCCCGAGAGGAGACCGGGACCGTCGTCGATGTGTCAGGACTGGTGGTTGCCCCCGGCTTCATCGACATGCACGCACACTCCGACCTCGCCGTGCTCGAGGACCCGGTCCACGAGGCGAAGGTGCTGCAGGGCGTGACGACGGAGGTACTCGGACAGGATGGATTGAGCTACGCCCCAGCTACACCGCAGGTGCTGGAGGAACTACGGGTGCAACTGAGCGGGTGGAACGGTGAGGGCTTGTCCCTTGACATGAGCTGGACGACCGTGGCCGGCTACCTCGACCGGGTGGACGCCGGAGCCGCCGTCAATGTGGCCTACCTTGTCCCGCATGGCACGGTGCGCTTGGTTGTCATGGGCAACGCAGCTCGACCGGCCACCGCTGACGAGCTCGCCACCATGCAACAGTTGGTGGCTCAAGGCATGCGCGACGGGGCCGTCGGCCTGTCCACTGGCCTCACATACACGCCCGGGTCCTACGCAGACGACGACGAGCTGGTGGCGCTGTGCGAGGTCGTGGCACAGCACGGCGGCTACTACTGCCCGCACCATCGCAACTACGGTTCCACCGTCGTGGAGTCGTACCGCGAGTGCCTGACAGTGGCTGAGCGCGCGGGGATTCCCCTCCACCTCGCGCACTGCCACGTGAACTTCCCGCGCAACCGCGGCCGGGCCGGCGAGGTGTTGGCGGCCGTGGAGGCCGCACGCGGACGGGGCATCGATGTGACGCTGGACAGCTACCCGTACCTGGCGGGCGCGACGTACCTCCACGCGCTGCTGCCCGGATGGGCACACGAGGGCGGGCCGGGAGTCCTGTTCGACCGGTTGAGCCAGCCGCGGGCGCGCGAGCGGATCGTGCACGAGATGGAGGTCGTCGGCTCCGACGGTCACCACGGCATCCCGGTGGACTGGTCCACCATTGTGGTCAGCGGGGTGAGGGATGCCACGCTCGAGCGCCACGTCGGCCGGTCGGTCGCGGAGTCGGCCGCCGCCGAAGGGGTGCCGCCGGCACAGTTGTACTTGGACCTGCTCGTCAAGGACCGGCTGGGCAGTAGCTGCATGGTCGAGGTCGGCAATGAGGAGAACGTCCGCACCATCCTGGGCGACCCCCAGCACACAGTCGGAAGCGACGGCATCCTCGTCGGCTCTCGCCCCCATCCACGGGGGTGGGGATCTTTCGCCCGGGTCCTCGCCCACTACGTCCGTCATGAGGGAGTCCTGTCCCTCGAGCAAGCGGTGCGGCACATGACGTCCACGCCGGCTCGGCGGATCGGGGCGAACGACCGGGGTGTCGTCGCGGAGGGGGCCGTCGCCGACCTCGTCTGTTTTGATCCGGCAACCATTCGTGACAACGCTACGTACGACGACCCCCGTCGCACCGCTTCCGGCGTGATCCACGTCCTCGTCACGGGTGAGTTCACTGTGCGAGATGGCGTGCGGACGCAAGCTTTGCCCGGGCGCTCCCTCCGGCGATCGAGAGGCTCAGATCCCTCGATCTCTTGACGGTGGATCGATGTGGCTGTTATAAAGACCTACCATGATGCATCATGCGTTGCAACATACGCAATATGGCGGACATCATTGTTTCCGGCCCAGGAGGTCAACATGGCACGACGCAAGACCTACATCACAGCTACGTTCGCTGCCGTGCTACTGACCGTTACCGCTTGCTCAGGTGGTAGCACTTCAAGCTCCGACGCCGGACCCAAAGCCTCAGCAGGGGGCGTGCTGACCATGTCAAACTGGCAATGGCTCGAGCCCAGCCGCGGCGACAAGCTCTGGTCCGTCGTCGAGGGGTACTCGAAAGTCAACCCCAAGGCCACGATGAAGAAGGAGTCCGTGGCCCGCGCGGACTATGAGAAGACCATCTCAACGCAACTGGGCGCTCACGGCGGACCCGACCTGATCATCATCCCGGACACCTACTTCGCCACGGTAGCCAAGTCGGGCCTGTTGGAACCGGTCGATGACGCCGTTCCCGCCAACCTGAAGCAAACGCTCAACCCGACGGCCAACGACTTCGGTAAGTACCAGGGCAAGCAGCTTGCCTACACGTGGGAGATGGTCAACTACGCGCTGTTCTGGAACAAGTCGCTGCTCAACAAAGCTGGCGTCCAGCCCCCCACGGACTTCGCCTCGCTGCTCACCGCCGCCAAGGCTATTAAGGCCAAGACCGGAGTGCCCGGTTTCGCCGTCCGCAACCAGATGGCAGAGGAGACGCCGTGGTGGGTGGACTTTTCTAACTGGATCGACGGTTACGGTGGGCAGTGGTCCAAAGGCGGGAAGCTGACGATCGACGCACCGGAGAACGTCCAGGCGGTAAGCGCATTCAAGAAGATGTACGGCAGCGGCGCCATGGACACCGGTGACGACGCGTCAGCGTTCCGCACGAAGTTCTCGCAGGGCAAGATCGGCATGATGATCGACAATAGCTCGGCGCTCACCACGATGGTCGGCGGGGACAAGAACCCGGTCAAGAGCGCGGGCGTTGGCGCCTCGGCCCTGCCCTTCCCGACAGCGACCTCGGCGAACGTCGGCGAGTGGATCGGGATCAACAAGTACAGCAAGCACAAGGCACTCGCCAAGGACTTTCTGAAATACTTGTACTCAGCCGATGCCCAAAAAGGGCTCGCCGCGGCCCTTGGCGCCAGTTCACCTGGCACCGACGCGCCGACGCCCGAATCGTTCATCGCGGCGAACCCCTGGGTTCCTGTTTACAAGGCTCAGGTCAAGGACTCGCGCAGCAGTGTCGTCCAGGGGTTCGCGGACAAGACGCCGCAGATCAGCCACATCGTCCTGTCGCACATCTCGGATGTGCTGATTAACAACGTCGACCCAGCCACAGCGTTGAAGGCGGCCCAGACCGAGGCCACCGCCGCTGTCGGCGGCTGACATCGGGACGAGGGGGTCGCGGTGCGAGATCCGCCCGCGGCCCCCAACCCCCAGATCAAGCACCAGGCGTCAGAAGGCGCCCAAGCCGTGAAGAAAGGGTTGACGTGACAGATGTGGGCACTGAGACGCGCACTGCTGCCCGCGCCGTCGATCCGACTCCCCGCGCAAACCGCGGACGCCGGCTGGCGCCGTACCTCTTCATCGCTGCCGCAGTGGTGTACCTACTTCTGCTCACCGGAGCGCCACTGCTGGACGGCCTGTGGCTGAGCCTCACGGACACACAGCTGCTGAACCCCACTGCGGGCACGTTCATCGGCACCCACAATTACTCCAGCCTGTTCAGCGACGCGGGATTCGCACACACGCTAGTCGTCACCATTGTCTACAGCACGGCCACCGTGCTGGGCGCCCTCAGCGTGGGAACTGTCGCCGCCGTGGCCATGAACGGGGCCTTCCGGGGACGGGTCTTCGCCCGCGCTATCCTCACCTTCCCCTGGGCGGTGCCGTCGGTCGCGGCGGTCCTGGTCTTCTCGTGGATCTACAACAAGGACAGCGGGGTGCTCAACCACACATTGGGCAGCGTGGGCCTAGCTGAGCACGGGTGGCTAGTCGACCCCACCTGGTCACTGTTCGCGGTAACGCTAGCCTCGGTCTGGAAGGTCTTTCCATTCGTCATGCTTGTCGTCCTAGCTGCGCTGCAGTCGGTGCCCGAAGAGCTCTACGAGGCGGCCAGGGTGGACGGCGCCGACGCCTTCAATAGGTTCCGCACCGTCGCCTTACCCTTCCTGCTTCCGGCGTTGAGGGTCACGGCTCTGCTGATGACCATCTGGTCGTTCCGCCGCTTCGAGATTATCTGGCTGCTGACCCAGGGCGGTCCGGTGGGCTCCACCAACACCCTGGTCATCAGCGTCTACCGTGAGGCCTTCGTGAACTCCGACCTTGGTCGCTCTGCCGCGATGGGAGTGGTCGGGCTGCTCCTGTCGACCATCGTCACAGTCATCTTCTTCTACGTCGACCGAGCCGCCGCGCGGAAGGAGGCGCTATGACCCTCGGGAAAAAGTTGAGCTCTGTGGTGCGCGGGTTCGGCATCGCGGTCTTGGTGGCGGTGGCCGGGTTCCCGGTCTACTGGCTGTTCACGACCGCGACCCATACGACGGCAGAGCTGTTCGGTGGGCAAGTTCAGTGGCTACCTGACCTCGGGCAGTTCTTCACGTCCTTCACCAGTGCGGCCAGCGGCGTGCCGATGCTCCGCTGGCTTTCGAACAGCGCCGTGGTCGCCTTCGGTACCACATTCCTCAGCCTGACCATCGCGATCCTCGCGGCCTACGCGCTCTCGCGCTACCGGTTCCGCGGCAAGGGTGTGTTCGGCTTCGCGTTGTTCGCCACCCAGATGCTCCCGGAGGCGCTACTCGTCGTCCCTCTTTACTCGATCTTCCTGACCTTCGGACTGCTTGACAACCTCACCGGCTTGGTGCTGAGCGACACTGCCTTCGCCATGCCGGTCGCCGTATGGATCCTCAAGAGCGCGATGGACGGCGTGTCGCTGGAGATCGAGGAGTCCGCCCGGGTCGACGGCTGTCCTAGGTACGCGATGCTCACCCAGATCATGCTCCCGCTGATCGCCCCCTCGATCGCGGCGGCGGCGGTGATCACGTTCTTCGAGGGCTGGAACGAGTACCTGTTCGCGAACACGTTCATCACTGACGAGCAGAAGTGGCCTGCTTCTAAGGGGCTCGCGTCGTTCATCGGCGAGTTTGTGACGCCCCTTAATCACGTGATGGCCGCGGCCCTCATGTTCACCCTGCCAGCCATTATTTTCTTCCTGTTCGTGCAGCGCCGCATTGTGAGCGGCCTGACCGCAGGCTCCGTGAAGGGCTAACGACATGCCAAGGATCCGGTTCAACGGGATCACCAAAAGCTTCGGCGACCACCAGGTCATCAAGGCCTTTTCCGCAGACGTCCCGGACAACGAGTTCCTCGTCCTGCTCGGCCCCTCGGGTTGCGGAAAGTCGACGATGCTGCGGATGATCGCCGGCCTGACCGACATCACCACAGGGCAGCTGGAGTTCGACGGCACTGTGGTGAATGGGACCGAGCCGAAGGAGCGCGACATCGCCTTCGTGTTCCAGTCCTATGCGCTCTACCCCCACCTGACCGTCAGGGCGAACATCGCCTTCCCGCTGCTGATGAGCAGGTTCAAGCCGTACCACCACCTACCGGTGGTCAACACGCTGATGCGACGCCGCGTGCTACGCGACCCTGAGGTCGACGCCCAGGTGCGGCGCGTCGCGGAGATGATGGAGCTCACCGACTATCTTGACCGGCGTCCCCGCACCCTGTCGGGAGGACAACGGCAGCGCGTCGCGGTCGGCCGCGCCCTGATCCGCGAGCCCTCCGTGTACCTGCTCGACGAGCCGCTGAGCAATCTCGACGCCATGCTGCGCTCCCAGATGCGGGCCGAGATCACTGCCCTGCACCAGCGGGTGGGCAAGAGCTTCGTCTACGTCACGCACGACCAGGTCGAGGCCATGACCATGGGGACGCGCATCATCGTGCTCAACGAGGGCGTCATCCAGCAGTACGGGACCCCGAAGGAGATCTACGACAGGCCGGCGAACGCGTTCGTGGCCAGGTTCATCGGCAGCCCGCCAATGAACCTGATCCGCTGCCGGCTGGAGGGACGGTCCCTCCGGTTCCCCGACGGTGGCACGCTGCAGCTGCCCGAGGGCTGCCCGTCGCCCGACTCCCTGGAGCGCGATGTGGTACTCGGCGTCCGCGCGGAGAGGATCTCGGTCGCTCCCTCCGACGCGGTGGCCAGCGAGACGCTGCCTGCCCACATTGTCCTGTCGGAGTACCTGGGCGCCGAGACGGTGGTGGCGTTCAAATCCGGCCGACGAGCGGACCAGGCCGAGCAGGGCACGGTCGCCGAGCACGACGTACTGCAGGCCCGCATCCCGGGGGAACTCCACCTGACACCGGGCGCCGACTGCACCGTGCGGCTCGACCTGACGAACGCGTCCTTCTTCGATATCGACAGCGGTGAGCGGCTGCCAGTGGCCGTGCCCGAGGCGACGACGTGAACATCGCGACGACGATCGACTGGCGCGCCAAGGGGTTCCCGGCAAGCGCGCAAGGGGTGAGCGCAGACGACTTCGTAAAGGCGCTGCCGTCACTGTTCGAGGCAGGCTTCTCGTGGCCCGTCATGGTCATCAGGCGCTCGGCGGTCGACCATAACGTCTCAGTGCTCGCCGACTACTGCGCGAACCGCGAGGTGTCGTTAGCTCCGCACGTCAAGACGACGATGTCCCCGCAGCTGTGGGAACGTCAGCTCGCGGCTGGCGCCTGGGGCCTCACCGTGGCAACGCCTCACCAGGCGCGCGTCGTCCGGGCCCACGGCGTGCGGCGGATCTTCCTGGCCAACGAGCTGGTCGACTCGACCGCCGCGGCCTGGGCCGTCGACGAGATGGCGAGCGACGACGGCTTCGAACTCACCTGCTACGTAGACTCAGCGGCCGGCGCCAGGATCCTCGGTGAGGCGACGCGAGGCCGAGGTAGCCGCCGGCTTCGCGTCGTCGTCGAGCTCGGCCACGACGGCGGCCGGACCGGTTGCCGGACGGACGCCGACGCTGTGTCGGTCGCACGAGCGGTGCAGCAGGAGCCGTCGCTGGCCCTCGTGGGCGTGTCCGGCTACGAAGGCACCCTCGGACACGACCGCTCGGCCGCCACGGTCGAGGCCGTGAGCTCTTTCGTGCACAGGTTGCGCGTCATGCTGGTGGCGTTCGACTCCGAAGGCCTGCTCGATAAGGACGCCGGGGAATACCTCGTGTCGTGCGGTGGGAGCGCGTTCTTCGACCTTGTCACGGCCGGGTTGACCGGGGCGTGGGACACCCGCCTGCCCGTGCGGGTCCTGCTGCGCAGCGGTGCATACGTGACGCACGACTCGCTCCTCTACCAGAGGTTAAGCCCCTTGGCGGACGCGCCGGTGAACTCGCGCCTGAAGCCGGCGATCGAGGTGTGGGGGCAGGTGCTCTCACGCCCCGAGCCGCACCTGGCCCTGCTGGGTGTCGGTAAGCGGGACATCTCGTTCGACGAGGGCATGCCCGTCGTCCTCGCGGCACGATCTCTGGCAGGCACCGGCGGGATCCGCGCCCTGAAGGGCTGCGCCGTCGATCAACTCAACGACCAGCACGCCTATCTCTCGGTACCGGACAGCAACGATCTCGCAGTGGGAGACCTGGTCTGCCTGGGCATCTCGCACCCCTGCACGGCGCACGACAAGTGGCAGTTGGTCCCGCTCGTAGACGACGACCACCGGGTCGTCGAGACCGCCCGTTCCTACTTTTGATGAGGATGCGTTGATCAGTCCGAACGATGCAACAAACCAGAGCCCCCGCCGGGAGGCCCCAGCTTTGGTGACGCTGGGCGAGACCATGTGTGTGCTCCAGTCGGAGCACATCGGTCCCCTGCGCCACAACAGGTCCGTGCGCCTGGCCGTGGTCGGGGCCGAGACGAATGTGGCGATCGGCGTCCGGCGATTGGGAGTGCCCAGCGCTTGGATTGGTCGGGTCGGAGACGACCCGATGGGTGAGCTCGTCGCTCGCGAGCTGCGTGCTGAGGGAGTGGACGTGACTTCCCTGCGCATCGACGCAAGCGCGCCTACGGGGATCATGGTCAAGGAGCGCCGCACGGCGAGGGTTTCCCGAGTGTTCTACGTACGGTCCGGCAGCGCCGGCTCGCGACTGTGCCCCGACGACGTCAGCCACAAGCTGGTCGAGGGCGCCCGAGTCCTGCACGTCACCGGCATCACGCCTGCACTGAGCGAGTCGGCTCGTGCCGCCGTGCACCATGCCATTGGCCTCGCGCGCAACGCGGGCGTCCAAGTGTCATTCGACCTCAACTACCGAACCGGCCTATGGGCTGCTGATGTGGCGACGGAAGAGTTTCGCTCCATCTTGAGCCTCTCGGATGTGGTCTTCGCCTCGCACGACGAAGCGCAGATGCTGGTGGGCGACCTCGACGCAACGGGCTGCGCAGCCGCCCTCGGTGAACTGGGCCCGAAGCACGTTGTCATTAAGCAGGGCGAACTTGGCTACACAGCGCTGATCGAGGGCCGAACATACACCGCCCCGGCCGTAGTCGTGCCGGTCGTGGACCCCGTCGGCGCTGGAGACGCCTTCGTTTCCGGTTACCTCGCGAGCCTCATCCGTGGCGAGCCGCCCGAGGTGGCCCTCCATGTCGCGAACACGTCCGGCGCCTTCGCGGTTTCAGTGCCCGGTGACTGGGAGGGCCTGCCGAGCGCCGCCGAGTTGCCTCTCTTGGATTCCCTCGCCGACGTCGTCCTGCGTTGACCATCAAACCTGTACCGCAACCGAGAGGAACAAAACTGTGACTATCACACGCGTCAGCAGCCCCCTGGCCCCCGCACCCGGAGGCGCCTACTCGCAGGCCATCGCCGCGAACGGCTTCCTGTACACCTCCGGGATGGGCCCGGTCGACCCCACCACAGGGGACGTCGTGGGTGACGCCGTCGGCGGACAGACCAACCAGGTCATGCAGAATCTTCAGCAGCTGCTCGAGGCGGAGGGCCTGGGCTTCTCGGACGTCGTCAAGGCGACCGTGCACCTACAGAACGTTGAGCGCGACTTCACCGGTTTCAACGAGGCCTACAAGTCGTTCTTCACGGACGGGCTGCCGGTGCGGACGACGGTCGGCTCGACACTGCTCAACATCCTCGTCGAGATCGACTTCGTCGCCGCGTACCCCGAAGGGGCGTCGAAGTAGCCGGCCAGGTCACAGCAGGCACTAGCGAACGGAGTAGTCGATGGATGTCGTCATGACAGGCGGTTGGGTGGTGGACGGCACGGGTGCGCCCGCGTACCGGGCTGACCTCGCGGTGGACAAGGGCGTCGTCGCGGCGGTCGGCCGTTTACAGCACGTCGAGGCAGCGCAGCGGATCGACTGCACGGGCCTCTACCTTCTGCCGGGGTTCGTCGACGCCCACGTGCACGGTGATGCGGCAGTGTTCGACCCCGACGTTCAGCTGGCCGCCCTGAGCCAGGGCGTGACGACTTTCGTCGTGGGTCAGGACGGCTTGTCCTTCGCGCCGTCCGGGCCCGACACGATGGATTACGTCAGGCATTACTTCGGGGCGATCAACGGCAACCTGCCCGACGACGGGCAGGGGGGCCGCAGCGTCGACGAGCTGCTCCACGGCTACGACGGCGCCACACCACTGAACGTCGGGTACCTGGTGCCTCGGGGCAACTTGCGACTCGAGGTGATGGGGTTGGAAGAGCGGGAGCCGTCGGCGGGCGAGCTCGCCCGCATGCAGCGGCTGCTCGCCGAGGGCATGGAACAGGGGGCTCTGGGCCTGTCCACCGGACTTGAGTACGTGCCCGACCGCTACGGCGACACTGAAGAGCTGACCCTGCTCGCGGCCGAGGCGGGCCGGTTCGGCGGCATCTACGTCAGCCACATGCGCGGTTACGAGGCGCAGGCCCACGTGGGCGTCGGCGAGGTGCATGCCATCGGCCGGGGCGCCGATGTGCCGGTGCACATCAGCCACTACCACGGACCGGCGCACATGCTGGTGCAGCTCGTCGACGACTCACGTGCCAGTGGCGTCGACCTGACCTTCGACAGCTACCCGTATAGCCGAGGCTCCTCGATCGTGGCGATGGTCGGGCTGCCGGCGTGGGTGCAGGCCGGTGGCACGGAGGCGACCGTTGCTCGGCTGCGGGACGCCGACGTGCGGGAGCGGCTGCGCGAGACGTGGTTCGCGGGACGCCCAGACCTTTTCGCTCGGATCACCTTCGCCTGGGTCGGCAACCCCGATCTCGCCTGGTGCGAGGGACGAACCCTGCCGGAGGCCGCCGAGACGTCGGGCTCAGACCCCGCAGACTTTCTCTGCGACCTGCTCATAGCGTGTGACATGCAGGCGTCCTGCGTCTTCCTGCAACCCCCCACCAACACCGACCAGGACATTCGCGCCCTCCTGCGGCACCCCGCGCACATGGCCGGGTCGGACGGAGTCTTCCGTGGTCGCTCCCCCCACCCCCGCGGATGGGGTGCGTTCGCGAGACTGCTCGGCGTCCACACCCGCGAGCTCGGCGACTACACGTGGGGTGAGGCCAGCCTGCACCTGGCGGGTCACGCGGCGCGTCGCTTCGGGCTCGAGGGCCGGGGAATCCTTCGCCCGGGCATGGCCGCTGACGTCGTCGCGCTCAACCCGATCACCGTCGCCGACGTCGCGACCTACGAGAATCCTCGCCAGCCGGCGCGAGGGGTTGTCCACGTTCTGGTCAACGGCGTGGAGGTGCTGCGCGACGGGCGCCTCACGCAGTCGACACCCGGACGAGGACTCCGCCGTGTCACCTGAGTCGGGCGCAGCACAGGGCGCGAGAGGAGCCTGCCCGAGGTGGACGCCGAACGACTCGCCCTCGTTTGCGACCGTCTGTACACCCCGGTGGTCGGAGACGTGCTCGACCAATTGGGGCGCACGCACCAATTCCTGCCGCAAGCGATCCACGCGCTGCGCCCCGACGTGGTGCTTGTTGGGCGCGCCATGCCGGTCCTCATCACTGACGTGTTCGAGGCGCAACGCTCACCCTTCGGCCGCCTGACCGAGGCCCTTGACCAGCTCGAGCCAGGAGAGGTCTACCTGGCCAGAAACGGCCGGGCACAATGCGCGGCGTGGGGCGAGATCCTCACGGCGACGGCTCGTGCCCGGGGCGCCGCCGGCGCCGTCATCGACGGATTCCACCGCGACACCATCCGAGTCCTCGAGCAGGACTGGCCGGTCTTCAGCCGCGGCAGCTTCGCGCAGGACGCCGGCATCCGGACGAGCGTCGTCGACTACCGCGTCCCCCTGGAGATCGACGGCGTACTCGTCAGTCCGAGCGACCTCATCTTTGGTGACATCGACGGTGTGGTCGTTGTCCCCAGGGCGGTCGAGGACGAGGTGCTCGAGCTCGCACTCACCAAGGCAGCGGCGGAGAACGTGGTACGGCAGGCCATCGAAGACGGGATGTCCAGCACGGACGCCTTCGCCACCTATGGCGTGCTCTGAATTCCGGGAGGTAACACAAGATGGGTGACGAACTGCGCAGCCGCACCTGGCTCGGTGACGGCGGCAAGAACGGGTTCATCGCGAGGCACCACCTGCGCGCGATGGGACTAGGGACGCGACAACTGACCAGCAAACCGGTGATCGGCATCGCCAACACCTGGAGCGAGCTGACGCCGTGCAACGCCCACCTGCGTTCGCTCGCCGAAGCAGTCAAGCGGGGCGTTCTGGAGTCGGGTGGCCTACCGCTGGAGTTCCCGGTGATGTCGCTCGGCGAGCCGTTCCTGAGGCCGTCGTCCATGCTTTACCGCAACCTGATGGCGCTCGAGGTAGAAGAATCGCTGCGCGCCAACCCTCTCGACGCCGCCGTGCTGCTCACCGGATGCGACAAGACCACGCCGGCAGCGCTCATGGGCCTGGCCAGCGTCGACCTCCCGGCGGTCATGCTGACCGGTGGTCCCATGCTGAACGGCAAGTACCGCGGCAAAGACGTGGGGTCGGGCACCGACATCTGGCGGATGGCTGAAGCTCTGCGAGCGGGCGAGATCGGCACGGAGGAATTCACCGAGTTCGAGACCTGCCTCAACCGGTCGGCCGGGCACTGCATGACCATGGGCACCGCCTCGACAATGGCTTCGCTCACCGAGGCCTTGGGCATGCAACTACCCGGCGCCGCCGCCTTGCCAGCCGTCGACGCCCGGCGCGGCGCGCTGGCGGAGGAAACCGGTCGACGGGCCGTGTCCCTCGCCCGTGAACGCCTTCGCCCATCAGCGATCCTCACCCGAGCCGCCTTCGAGAACGCCGTGAAGGTCAACGCCGCGATCGGCGGCTCGACCAACGCGGTCATCCACCTGCTCGCCATCGCTGGGCGGGCAGGTGTCGAGCTCGGTCTGGACGACTTCGACGTCCTCGGCCGGGACGTGCCGCTGTTGGTCGACCTCATGCCGAGTGGCAGGTACCTGATGGAGGAGTTCGCTTATGCCGGCGGTGTGCCCGCGCTGCTAGACCAGATGCGCGACGTCCTGCACCTGGACGTCCGCACGGTCTCGGGACGTACGTTGGGCGAAGAAATCGAGGGCGCGGCACGGTACAACGACGCCGTCATCCGAGACTGGGACGACCCGGTGCAACCCGCCGGTTCCGGTACGGCGGTCTTGCGGGGAAACCTCGCCCCCGATGGGGCCGTGCTGAAGATAAGCGCCGCGTCGCCGCACCTGCTGCACCACGAGGGGCCGGCGCTGGTCTTCGATCGGCTCGAGGACTACCAGGCGGTCATGGACGACCCCGAACTCGACGTGACCCCGGACACCGTGCTAGTCCTTCGTGGTGCCGGACCCAAGGGCTACCCAGGCATGCCGGAGGTGGGCAACCTTCCTCTGCCCCAGCGACTGCTCGACCTCGGCGTGCGAGACATGGTACGGATCTCGGACGCACGAATGAGCGGCACGGCCTTCGGGACCTGCGTGCTACACGTGGCGCCGGAGTCCAGCGCCGGTGGACCGTTGGCGCTCGTGCGGACCCGCGACCGGATCAGGATGGACGTCGGGCGACGCACCATCGAGTTGCTTGTGGACGACGCTGAGTTGGCGGACCGACGCGAGCGTTGGCAGCCGCCGCCGGCCACCGCCGTTCGCGGCTGGACCAGGCTGTACGTCGACCACGTCACGCAGGCAGACACCGGCGTCGACCTGGACTTCCTGATCGGTGGCAGCGGCGACGCCCCCGGTCGGGCCCCCTTTTAGGAGATGCGCATGACCGTCGAGGCGTTGCTGCGTGGTGTCAGCCCGGTGCTCGAGGTGCCGTTCCACGACGACGAGTCCGTCGACTACGCCGGTTTCTCCAATGTCGTGGCACATGTGCTGGGGACTGGCGTCACCAGCGTGATGTTCGCCGGCTTCGCTTCCGAGTTCCATAAACTCGCCGACGACGAGCGCCAACTGCTGCGGGGCCGGCTCTTGGATCAGACTCGCAGCCGCGACGACGTCGCCGCCATCGTCGCGGTTCAGGACCACTCGACGATCGTGGCGGTGCGTCGGGCAACTGAGGCGGTAGCCGCCGGCGCCGATGCCATCAACCTCCTGCCCCCCTACCTACTCGGCCCGTCGGGGCCGGCAGTCCGCGCGCACGTTCACGCGGTGCTGTTGGCCGTGGCCCCCACACCCGTCGTGCTGCAATACGCACCGGCTCAGACCGGCACCAGCCTGGACGCCGAGACGATCGCGTCGATAGCGGCCGATCACACGAACCTGGCGGCCGTCAAGGTGGAGTCGACTCCTCCCGGGCCGCTCATCGCCGCCCTCGCCGACACCACGCCGTCGCTACCCGCCTTGGTCGGTTACGCAGGTCTGCAACTGCCGGACGCCCTGCGCCGCGGCGCTGTCGGCGTTCAGCCGGGCTGCTCGTTCACTGAGCTCTATGTCCTTTTCTGGCGGCTCTGGGAAGCAGGAGACGAGCCTGGCGCGTTGGACCTGCACCGGCGGATGCTGGTGTATTTGTCCTACTGGATGCAGTCTATCGAACTCATTGTTGCGGCCGAGAAGCTCATATCTCTGCGCCGCGGTCTGATTCGCTCCGCCACGTGCCGTTCCCCAGCGCACACTTTGGACGACGCCGAGATCCAGTTGGTCGAAGCGTTCCTTCAAGAGTTCAGCTCAGAGTTGGCCGAGTTCAGACCCTAGGCAATCACCAATGGTGGCCAAAGGGATCGACCACGCCGCCCTAGGACGATGCACCCAATGGCCGGAGTCCGACCATCTGCTGGATGTGTTACCACCAGACTCAACTTTGTTGCACCTGCGACGACTGCGCGGGCCTGCGCTTCGTGTGCGTCGTCCATGAACAACTCGATCCACACGGTCGTGCAGCCGACCGTCCCCGACACCGGTGCTCCTCGGCTTGGAGTCTCCTAGG
>Ga0075528_10000015_pt1 | contig 27475 bp, 15 predicted proteins | sample NGEPer16B_FD_76827 | JGI IMG/M metagenome (GOLD analysis project Ga0075528, IMG submission 76827) | Arctic peat soil microbial communities from the Barrow Environmental Observatory site, Barrow, Alaska, USA - NGEE Permafrost159B-16B | ecosystem: Environmental > Terrestrial > Soil > Wetlands >... | reverse complement strand
CTTAAATTTGCCGGGTTTGGAAATTGAAAGTAAGCCAAACACAATCATATTAAAAACCAACGTTGGGTTTGATGAAAGGCCATATGGAGTTGTTGCGTTAATACGTCCGTCTTTCCAATCGGAATATTTTAATCGAAGTTTTTACAATGTTGTTTCGGCCGAAGATAACGTTTACATTGAAACAGGTAAATTTTCAAAAGGGAATTACAACCTTCAGCTGCTCTACTTATTTCCAAACGGGACAGTTCGATGGTTAAATAAAATGATTAATGTTGACACATCTGGACATGCTACGGTGTTAGATTTCCCCATGAATGGCAAAGTGGATAAACAGAACCTCTATGAGAAACTTCAAATGATGGAAAAAACACAGGAAGTTAATACCAAATTGGAGATACTAAGTGGAATTTTGAATCCTCCTGCACCAATTGATCCCAAAGCATATGGTGGGGTCAGGTTAATTTTATCTGATGCTCAATGGGAGAACGCAAGTGTGGGTTGGGATAAAGTTGCCAGAAACTATTTTAATAGTGATTCAGAGCTTAGGTTTTTTCTGGAGCTTCAGGGGAAATTATATAGCAAAGGCCTTTATGCCCATTCCCCGTCCTCTTTTGTTTTTGATTTGGATAAAAAATGGAAGACGTTTTCTGCAATAGTTGGCTTAAGGGACTACGCCCACATCCAGGGATCGGCAAAGTTTACCGTAATTGGCGATGGAAAAGTATTGTATGAGTCACCTGCTTTAAGGACAAATCAAAAAGATTTGATTAGCGTTGACATCTCAAACGTTAAAACAATGGAGTTGAAAGCCGACGGAACAGAAGGCCATAATTTTAATTCATGGGCAATATGGGTAAACCCGTCTATTGAAAGATAAAGCATTATTCTAAATTTCCCGTAGGGAAAACAGGTCGGTAGAAAATAGGGGGGATGAAGGGTTCCGTTCCGTACGGGGCGGCAGCATCTTCCCGAATAGATTTTCTACCGACCTTTTGTGCCTGACGGCACAGCAGATGAGTGACAGAATCTCCTTTCGGTTAGAACTGTATTCCCATCTTACTCCTGCCTTTACAGATCTATCTTCTTCAATCCCCAACATTAAACACACTTAAGTAGAATTGTTCTAAACAATTTCTGCTGATTCCTGTTTCTTGATAGAAAGCAACGGTAAACCTGGTTTATCCGGCAACCGTTCAGTCAATTGAATTGAATATTTAAATCCATATAATATGAGAAAATTAGCCTTTTTGATGATTGCAATGGCATTCATGGGAGCCTGCCAGTCAAATCCAAACAAGAATTCAAATTCCGTCATGGTTATTGCTCCTGACAAGGATAATGCAGGGTTGAAACTTCCTGAAGGTTTTTCTGCCCTTATTTATGCCGATAATATTGGTCATGCACGTCATATGTCGATTAATACAAATGGTGATGTGTATGTGTCGTTGAGCAATGTGAAAAACGGAGGCGGGATCGTTTGTCTTCGCGATGAAAATAACGATGGCCGCGCCGATATCATTAAATACCATGGTATTTATGACGGAACAGGTTTGAAAATTCACGACGGTTATATTTATTTTGGAGCCGATACAATCGTTGTCCGTTATAAGCTCACATCGGGCGAATTGGTTCCAGCTGCGACCCCCGAAGTCATTGCCAAAGGGTTTGATGTGCAAAACCAACATGCTACGAAACCGCTTACGTTCGATCAGGCAGGCAATATGTATGTCACGGTGGGAGCGCCTTCGAATGCCTGCCAGGTTGCAGACCGCACGAAAGGTTCGCCGGGGATCGATCCATGTCCGATCCTTGAAAGGCATGGTGGCATATGGCGGTTTAAAGCAGATGTTTTAAACCAGGACCAGGCTAAAGATGGTTATCGTTATGCAACAGGAATCAGGAATGCAGTTGCGATTACCTGGAATAATGTTGAAAATAAGTTGTTTGCCCTTCAGCATGGAAGGGACCAGCTTGGATCGTTCTATCCTGAACTCTATACCAACGAACAAAGTGCGCAACTACCTGCCGAAGAGTTTTTGTCTGTCAACGACGGATCGAATTTTGGCTGGCCTTACAGTTATTACGATCCTATCCAAAATAAGAAAGTGCTTGCTCCTGAATATGGTGGCGATGGCAAAAAACCGGGGAGACCGGATGCCGAAAATCCAATCGTGGCATTTCCCGCCCATACTGCCCCGAATGATGTGCTGTTTTACACGGGAAGTATGTTTCCTGAGAAATATAAAAACGGTGCTTTCATTGCGTTTCATGGTTCCTGGAATCGTGCTCCGTTACCACAGGAGGGATATTACGTCGCCTTTGTCCCATTTAAAGATGGTGTTCCATCAGGAGCATGGGAAATCTTTGCAAATGGTTTTGCGGGTATTGGCGAGGTGAAGAATCCGGGTGATGCAAAACACCGTCCGTGTGGTCTGGCGCAGGCCCCCGATGGTTCGCTGTTCGTTTCTGATGATTCGAATGGCCGCATTTACCGGATTGCTTACAAGTGAGCGTAATTTATTTAAAAACATAGCGTTTGTCTCAAAAGAAAAATTTACCACAAGGGATACAAGGGGTTTACACAAAGGTCACAAATTAAGCGCTTTAACTTTGTAAACATTGTGCATCCTTTGTGTGCTTAGTGGTTAGATATAACTTTTAAGACGATCTGCTTAAATCTTTAAAATCATTCTATGAACAGGATCTTTAAACAATTAGTATTTAGTGTCGTATTGAGTGTATTTGTTATTTCTTACCACGACAGTCGCGGAGAAAATAAAGCGGGGGCTGTTCGGTCAGAACCACCTGCGAAAGAAATATCCGGTAACCAACCTGCGGAGCCGGCTGCAAAAGATCATCCGGGTAAAGCTGTATATACAAAGTACTGCCTGGTTTGTCACCAGGCGAACGGATCGGGTGTTCCCGGAATGTTTCCGCCATTAGGTAAAGGGAGCTGGGTAGGAAATGATCCAAAAGAGTTGGTTCTCATTATCACGAAAGGACTCAGCGGAAAGGTTGAAGTGAATGGCGATGTTTATAAAAGTGCGATGCCTCCACAGGCGCAATTAACCGATAAGGAGATTGCAGATGTGCTTTCATATATCCGGTCAGATTTCGGAAATAGTTTTAAACCGGTGGATGTTGAATTGGTTAAAAAAGTCAGGAGTGGGAAATAAATAATACCATTAATGGCTCAGTCAAAAACGGGGAAGCCGAAAACCGGTCAGAGTAGGCGATAATAATTTAATTACAAATACATGCCAACAATAGTAGCTCGTCACAAAGTGGGTGACATTGAAGCATGGCTCAAAGGCCATAAGGAGCGGACAGAAATATTTGCTCCTGCAGTATCAGGCTTTTCAACGTTCCAGGATACCGATGACCCCAAATCGGTGGTGTTGGTTTTGGAAGTAACCGATATGGAAATGCTTGTAGAAATCGTAAATGGGCCAAAGAATGTCGGATTAAAACTTAAACACACCGTATTGGAACCTATCGTTATGTCGATGCCTGTAGAATTATAGCCGATAGTATCTTAATCCCTGGCAGTTTCAAATGTTATGGACACTTTGTAATTGGAATGTCCGGTGACGGAGTGTCCAAATATTAAAAGATTCTGTCGGGAATAAGATGGAAACAAACGACCTCACAACGAATGCAAATCACAATTATAAATATAATTGTCAGCCTTTTGCGACGGTAAAGCCAACATGAAATGTCATCCGCATGCAAACTCAAAACAAACGCACAATGAAAAAATGTTTATTCTTAATCCTATTTATATTCATAGGAACGCTTAGCTGTTTGTTTGGGCAGTCAAAAATCAAAGCTATCAAAGCCGGCAGGCTGATTGATGTAGTGAGCGGAATAGTTCTCACGAATCAAATAATACTGGTTGATAGTACTATGATTGTTGAAATTGGGAGCGCGGTAACTATTCCGGAAAATGCTGAAATCATTGACCTGAGCAATGCCACGGTGCTTCCGGGGTTGATGGATTGTCATACTCATTTAAGCTGGCAGCCGGGAGATAATTATTACGAAGATATATTCAGAAAGACCCCAATTGATTATGCCGTACTTGCGCCTGTCTATGCAAAGAAAACTTTGGATGCTGGTTTCACAATGGTACGTGATGTCGGCTCCACACAGCTTATTGATGTTTCTCTCCGCAATGCAATTAATGCAGGGAAAATTACAGGACCCCGAATGTTAGTGTCAACTTTCGCACTTGGCTCTACCGGAGGGCATACAGATTTAGTTGGCTTCAATCCGGACATTGATTGGAAAGGCAATAAAGATTTTACCGGAGTTGCTGATGGGGTAGATGAAATACGTAAGCGGGTTCGCAATAACATTAAATGGGGTGCCGACTGGATTAAGTTTATGGCTTCGGGTGGTGTATTAAGTGAGGAAGAAACTCCGGGACTGCCGCAATATTCGTTTGAAGAAATGAAAGCGCTTTGCGATGAAGCGCATTTGTGGGGGAGAAAAGTTTGTGCGCATGCCCATGGAACAGAAGCTATCAAGCTCGCAATAAAGGCGGGTGTTTCTTCTATCGAACATGGCAGTTTAATTGATGATGAAGGCATTCAATTGATGAAACAGAAAGGTGTTTATCTTGTTGCTGATATATATAATGACGATTATATTCTGGCCGAATACACAAAGAAAGGTTATCCTGAGAAAATAATAAATAAAGAACGGATGATAGGAAAACTTCAGCGTGAGAATTTTCAGAAAGCGGTTAAAGCTGGTGTTAAAATTGCTTATGGTACAGACGCTGGAGTTTATCCGCATGGATGGAATGGGAAACAGTTTTTTTATATGGTGAAATATGGTTTAACACCTATGCAGGCCATTCAATCAGCAACAATCAATGCAGCCGACCTGATAGACTGGAAAGAGAAAACAGGTTCCATCTCAAAAGGAAAACTTGCCGATATCATAGCAGTTGACAGCAACCCACTGGATGATGTAACTATTCTCGAACATGTAAAATTTGTGATGAAGGATGGAACTGTTTATAAAAACGAATTTGGTAAATAATGACCTTAAGACTATTATATATATACTAAGACAGGATCAATGAAAAGAGTATGGTTTAAAAAACCCAAAATAGCATTTTAAAATTTCTCATACGAGTTTCATGAGCGGGTACCTGGATTGCATGGAATTATGCTATTCGATCCAATGGAAATACAGTAACTTAATAGTAATATATACGAATGAAGGCAATTGTATATACAAAATACGGATCACCGGATGTTCTTGAATTTAAAGAGGTAGAGAAACCTACCGTCAAGGACAATGACGTCCTGGTAAAAATTTATGCGGCGTCCTTAAATGCCGCTGACTGGCATATCATGAGGGCTGATCCGTTCTTTGCCCGCTTCGTGTTTGGACTTCTGAAACCAAAATTCAATATTCCAGGAGCCGACATCGCAGGGCGTGTTGAAGCGGTTGGCAGAAATGTAAAGGAATTTCATCCGGGGGATGAGGTGTTTGGGAACCTATTTGAATGTGGGTTGGGTGGCTTTGCCGAGTACGCATGTGCCACCGAAAATGCCTTGGTGTTGAAGCCGGCCAATTTATCGTTTGACGAAGCAGCGGCCGTTCCTTTAGCGGCAGTTACTGCATTGCAGGCGCTTTGTTATAAGGGGCATATTCAGCCAGGTCAAAAGGTTTTGGTCAATGGTGCTTCCGGTGGTGTGGGTACGTTTACGGTGCAGATTGCCAAGTCGTTCGGAGCCGAAGTGACGGGCGTATCCAGTAAAGGCAAATTAGAAATGGTAAGCTCCCTGGGTGCAGACCATGTGATTGATTACACAAAGGAAGATTTTACCAAAAACGGGCAACACTATGACCTGATTATTGCTGCGAATGGATATCATCCGATTTCAGATTATAAGCGTGCATTAAGTCCCAGTGGAATCTATGTGATGACCGGTGGTTCCAGTGCGCAAATGGTTGAGGCGATGTTCCAGGGATCATGGATATCGATGACCGGAAGTAAAAAGATGGGTAACCTGATGATGAAATCAAACAAAGAGGATTTGATTTTTATGAAAGAGCTGTTGGAGGCCGGCAAGGTCGTACCTGTTATCGACAGGCGTTACCCGTTAAGTGAGGTCGCTGATGCGATGCGGTACCTGGAAGAAGGACATGCCAGGGGAAAAATCGTCATAAATATTTGAGCAATTCACTTCTTAAATGATTTAAATAAAGAGCGATTACGGCCACTTCTGATTTGATTTCCATGGCATGTCTAATTCAATTCTATATGCAAATGATTATTTGTAATATTCTTTTTTTAGCCTAATTTTGGGGAGGTGCTGATTAGAATTCGGCTATAATTAGAGTTTTTTATTAAATAATTTCCAGCCATGAGCGGGCTTAAGATAATTATATACCTATCGCTTCTTTTTGTTAAATGGATCCCCAGGATTTTATGTATCATATTCGCCATTGGTATTAGTCTCTTCGCACTGGATGCATTTGACAATGACGAAGGTTTTTGGAAAACCCTCCTTGCGTTGCTGATCCATTTAATTCCTACTTTGATAGTGATCGCTGTACTTGTACTTTCTTGGAGGTGGCCATGGGTTGGAGGTATTTCATATATTTCATTGGGAATTGCTTACCTGATATGGGCTTCCAAGTCAGGAAGGGGATCGGAGATTATTTATATTCCATTGTTTTCAATCGGGATTCTTTTCCTTATTAATTGGTTTCTAAGAAAGAAAATCGAAGAAGTACAGGAAGCCTACGAGGAAGGATTATAATAAAACAGGGATATCATACCACAATTTTAGTAGTTGTTATAGATCTTAAAATCGGAAACTTAAATTTTAAAATTTAATTCAGATTTTAATTGTAATTTAATGGTCATCAAATATCAGTTTGGGAAGCTATATAAATTGTGAAACTAGCACCCGGATATGTCCCTTATTGCACAATTAAAATGAATCCTTATGATTTATAGAAATTGGGTCTTTGCAATATTTCTACTGTTTGTTTATCACATGGTCAGTACTGCCCAACAGTCTGTCTTTTCGCATTATTCTGTCAATAATGGATTGTCGCAAAGTGTTATCAAATGCATTTTTCAGGATAGCAAAGGTTATATATGGTTTGGCACACAACAAGGTTTAAACAGGTTTAATGGTTATTCTTTCGATAATTACCTGAATAACCCGGCAGATAGTAATTCGATTTCTGATAACTGGATTTATTCCATTACAGAAGATAACGAAGGTGATATTTGGATTGGTACACGCAACGGTTTAAATAAATACGTTCAAAAAACAGGGCAATTCAAACAGTACCTTTATCATGCCAGCGAACCCAACAGTATTTCGGGCAATTATATTTACGGACTATCGAAGGACACGAAGGGAAATATCCTGGCAAATACAGCAACCGCTTTAAATATTATTAATCCTCAAACTTTAGCAATTACAAAGTTTGTCAACCCGCTTGTAACAGGTAACGAAATCAGCGATGAAGGCAGGCCAATTTTGCAAACGCGCGATGGGAACATCTGGCTGGCGACTGCGGATGGGCTTTGGTATTTCGATTCAGATAGAAAGAAATTTTATCTTTTAGATACACTGGCAAAGTCCAATTCGTTAAGCAATATAAACATCACTGCTTTAACGGAAGATTCGCAGGCTAATTTGTGGATTGGGACGCAGGATGGCTTGAACAGGTTGAATTTAAAAAACTTTGCCGTATCACACTATTTTTTGGATCCGAAAAGGAAAGAGAATCCGAATACTAATTTTATCAGGTCAGTCCGGGAAGACAAGAACCGGAAATTGTGGATAGGAACAAACGGCGGCGGGTTGTTCCAACTTAAGTTTTCCAGCGATTTTAAAATATCGAAACAAATTAATTTTTCAGCTTCCGATCAAAACATAGGAAGTTTAAGTCATAACATCGTCTTATCCTTGCTGGTTGATCAATCGAATCTGCTATGGATTGGCACCTTAAATGGGATTGATAAAATCGACCTGAAGAAAAATAAATTTAATTTGTACCGCAGGAGCAGTGACTATCATTCGGTTGATTTGCTTGACAATGTCATCGCTTCGATCTATAAGGACAAGCAAAATAACATATGGATCGGCAATTGGGGAAACGGGTTAAATATCCTCGACCGCTATACACAAAAGGTAATGCATTATACTTCACAGTCAAGGGGCAATGCCCACATTTCGAATAACTTTGTCCATGTTATTTATGAAGACAGTAAAAACCGCATCTGGATCGGAACCCGCGACAAAATCAATCTGTTTGACAAGGCTGATAAACGCTTTTTAACCATCCATCAATATTTTAATAACAATAAACTACCCGATTTTCAAAACATAAGAGTGAATGATATTCTGGAAGATAGCGCAGGTTTCTTCTGGATTGCTACCCAAAATGGGTTATACAAATTAGATGTTGAAAATCAGAAGTTTGAAATCTTTCTACAGGGAACGGGGAAACAGAATGTCAGCAGCAATTTGGTTTACCGAACCATTGAAGATGCTTCACACAACATCTGGATCGCCACCACGCAGGGACTGGATAAATACATCCGTAAAGAGAATACCTTTATTCATTACCAGCGGATTCAAAATTCACCGAATACACTGTGCAGCAATTTTATTGTATCGCTTTGCGAAGATTCTGAACAAAATATCTGGATCGGAACCACCAGTGGTCTTAATAAGTTTGTAACAAAAGACTCGTTGTTTTTATATTTTTCGAAAAACAATGGTTTGCCGAGCAATGTAATTTACGAAATTCAGGAAGATAAAAACAAGAATCTTTGGTTTGCAACCGTCGAAGGTTTATGTGTTTATTACAGAAGACAAAATGTATTCCGCACATTTGAGATTGAAGATGGAATGCAGGGACTAGAATTCAATACCGCCTCTTATAAAGCAAGTGATGGCGAACTGTTTTTTGGGGGAATGCATGGCGTTAACTATTTCTATCCCGATTCGGTAAAAAACAATACCGCGATTCCACCGGTGGTGATTACAAATATTGAAAAATTGAATTCGCGGGGCATTCACAAACTCTCACCCGGAAGTTTTGAAAATCTGAGATTGTCATACCAGGATTATACATTTACAATTGAATTCGCAGCGCTGGATTTCACTAATCCTTTAAAGAACAGGTTTGCCTATAAGATGGAAGGGGTTGCCGATGAATGGATTGAATTGGGCAACCGAAGGAATATTTCTTTTTCGAATTTGCCGGCCGGCGAATATGTATTTCATGTAAAAGGGTCAAACAGTGATGGGATATGGAATGAAAAAGATGCAAGGCTGAATATTAAAATTATACCACCCATCTGGAAGAGCAAATGGGCTGTGATGTTCTATTTTATCCTGGTAATTATTCTGATTTTCCTGTATGTCAGGAATCGTGAAAGAATATTATTGCGTGAGCAGAAAATACTGGAAGAAAAGGTAGCTTCAAGAACGAAACAAATTGCGTTGCAAAAGGAGAAAATCGAAAAGGCCTATATTAACGTCAAACAACTTTCGGAAATCGGTCAAAAAATAACTGAGAATCTTACGGTTGAAACAATTATCCATACCGTTTATCAAAACCTCAATACGCTGATGGATGCCAGCGTTCTGGCAATTGGCATCTATAATGATGAAAATAAAAGACTCGATTTTTACGGAGCCATCGAAAAAGGAAAGATATTGGATTTCCATTATGATTTAATTTCTGAAAGTCACCTGCCTTCAATTCAGTGCTTTTTAAATAAAAAGGAGATCGTATATTTCCGTAAATCAGATTACTTGTATAACGTTTCTGATGAGACAAAAGTCGGAGAGATGCCCGAATCGCTGATTTATCTCCCATTGCTGAAAGCTGAAAATGTGACAGGTGTTGTCACCGTTCAAAGTTTTAGCCAAAATGCATATAACGATTATCATATCAGTATTCTGCGAAACATTGCCATTTATCTGACCATTGCTTTGGAAAATGCTGATACCGTCAGATTAATTAAGCAACAGAATTTTGAATTACAAGAATCAAATGCAACCAAAGACAAACTATTCTCGATTGTTGCACACGATTTAAAAAATCCGTTTACGGTGATACTTTCCTTGTCAGAAACCTTATCTGACACCTTCAAAGATCTGGAACAGGATGAACTGGAAGAATGCCTGAAGAAGATGCACAATTCGGCTCAGAAAGTATATGAATTACTGGCAAATCTGCTTACATGGTCCCGGTCGCAAACCGGAAAGATCCAATTCAATGCTAAAGAATTAAATCTTTATTTACTGGTTCATGAGATTACGGAGCTTCTGCGAAACCAATGTGAGTTGAAAAGTATAAAATTAAATGTGGCCATAGATCCCGATATAATGGTTCTGGCTGACAGCAATATGCTGAATACAATCATACGTAATTTAATATCGAATGCGATAAAATATACAAATAAGGCGGGAGTTATTAATGTTTATGGAAATGAAAGAGATGCAGCAATCGAAATTGCGATAGAAGACAATGGCGTCGGAATACACAGGGATGTCGTAGATAAACTATTTAAGATAGAACATAAAGTAAGCAGCCCTGGAACAAGCGATGAACGGGGTACAGGTTTAGGGTTGATTCTTTGCAAGGAATTCATTGAGAAACACGGTGGCCGAATCTGGCTGTCATCAGAGTTGGGAAAAGGTTCGACCTTTTATTTTACAATCCCTTATCTGAAACCAAATCTTGATAATTAACCGGTAATGACTTTAAAATAAGTAGTTAGTCCGAATTATCCTCGATTAAAGCATGGATAATCCGGACTTTATTTATTTGCTGCCCGGATCAGATTTTTCAGCTAAGTACTACTTAGCGGTCGACTTCAATACAACCGGCCCAAATATTCCTGATTTTATTTCACCCCTGTACATTGTGGGAACAGATGTGTAATTATTGGCTATCGTGTTGTAGATTAATACTTCTATTTGATTTTCACCGGCTTTGGCAAATGGAGTGATATCGAATTTCCACGGAGGTGAAAGTTTGATACCGGCGCTATTGCCATTTACACGCAATTCAGCAGAAGATACGAGGTCCCCAAGATCGACTTCCAACCTGTTCTTTAAATCCTCATCATCGATTTGAATGGCTGTCCGGTAATAGGCACCTCCTGAATAGGCTCTTAAACCATCTATTTCAGACCAGTCTCCCAAACTGATGGCACCTTTGTCACATTGCTGATTGATATATTGCGGAATAGCACCTGCACCAATATACCCTTGCTGATAGTCTATTTTTAAAACAACCTGTGAAGTTGTCGGTTTTGAATCTTTGATATCTACTTTGTAGCTTGTTAATCCGGTGGATTGTTTTTGTCCGGCTGTGGGTTGCAGCTGAATTCCATCTATCCATACCGTTACTTTCCCATAGGCAGCGAACGTGAATGATTGTAAACCCGGCGCTGATTCAAAGGCAAACAATCCGGAAGAATTGTTTTTAAACGAACAATCGAAAGGCAAAACACCCTCATCTCCATACCAGCTCATCGCAACCTGTTTCTTTGCCGGACGGGGTGTTTCCTGTTTCCGTGCGATAAGGTAAGTCTCGCATGCTTTGTCGAATAGCATCAACACAGGATTGGCACCTTTCTTCAATAAAATTGTTTTGCTGTTAACGGCTATTTTAGAATTATTTACAATCAGTGCAATTGGTTTTTCTTCTCCTGTAAGCAAGTCGAAAGTTCCGTCAGTTGGCGCAATGATCGTTGTGTATAGCAGGTAGTAATTTCCTTCGGCTTCCGGAATTCTTGTCTTCGACATTTTCACATCTTTCAGTTCTCCCAAACGGATGAAATTGTCATACATATTCCCTTTCAGTCCGTGATAACCCTGGTGCCCGGGATCATTCTCAACACCCTGCTGCCACGAAAAGGCATAATTGGTCCATTGGTATTTCTTGCCGGAAATGGTAGCCGTATCTGCACTGTTCTTAGGAATTAGTTTTAGCATTTCTTCCGCTGATGGGATAACGGGAATTGCCCCGATTTTAAGAAATTGAGGTCCAAACGCGCAAGTGACTGTTCTCCAGTATTGGTCGAATGTGAGTTTTTCGCCTGCATAATTTGTATTCTCTTTAAAATGGAGCTGGCGAACCTGCGCACCTAATAACTCCTTCGTTGCCGGGAGCTGGAAATCGCCCCATTGATTATCGAGCGAAGGCTTCAACTCAAATTCCCAGGTAGAACCAAGATCAACTTGTTTGATCACTTTATTCTCATTTACCACATTTTTACTTTCCTTGTTTTCGGGGTCGAAAACAACAATCTGCATTTCTTTAAACGTCAATGGTAAGGTTACTTCGGTCCCTTCGCTGGTTTGAACTGCAAATTTCGAAAGCGATGCTGTTTCACCATTCCATGGGTTCCATAACTGCACATTGCCTTTTGCTTTGAAAAAACATTTACTTCCTTCCGGAAAGTTATAAAGTGCATATACATCACGCTTTCCAATAACGCGGTGCATCACATATGGGCGCTCTTTCAATTCAGAAAGGATTTTAAAATTAGGAATGTATTTCCCTGAAATTGCCATGGACACATCCTTTGCATCTTCGCATTGCACTATGTTCTGGTTTTTTGAAAAGAGGTCATTTACAAGTTTATTCATCGCAGCATCATTGACTCCGGTTTTCTCTGTTGCCCCGGGTTTGTCACCAATATTTACAATGATTCCGCCCGCCTTCTTAAACTCTGCCATTTTTTTAAGCGACGTCGACCGTATTGCTTTCATCGAAGGGACAATCAAAACCTTGTATTTCTCACCCGAAACATTCAATTCCTGATTTTTAACCTCCGAACGAGCCAGCGATTCAAAATCAATAAAATCGAAATCAATCCCTTTGTTGTAAAGTTGTTCCCCGGTTTCGAAAGCTATTTTCACCGATTTCTCACCCTCCATATCGGCGACAACAGGTTCGGTTGGATATAATATGGCAACATCACAATTGTGGTAACCTTGCGACAATAAATAGGAAAGACGTTGAATGCAATCCATTAATGGATCGATCTGTTGCCAGTAAGGCATCCTGAAATGATTACTTGGAGGCGCCCATTCCCACCATCCGCCTTGTGTTGAATAGTATAGACCATGAAACGACAAGAGGTTGTATCCGGCCACATAATTGGCAAAAATTGCATCTGTCACATCCGCAGACGATGTTCCCCAGCCACTGCTGTGAAAGCCTTCGAGCCAAACACGTGGCCTGTTATACAGGTGAGCGATGGAGGCAGCTACTTTCGCTTTGATGATATCTTTTGACAAGCGCGGCTGATCTGAACCTGGTCCCTGGTTCCATCGCTGGGTACGGAAATAATCGCCAAACTCTGCTACATCTCTTCCACGTCCGCCATGGTCGCAGCCAAATATCAATCCCCTGTCCTGGTGCCATTGATACACTGGTTTAAAGAAGTTTTCTTCGCTTAATCCAACAATTACATCATTGTAGTCGAGTTTGATTTTTGGGGTGATGACGCCAATATTGACAAACAAAGCATCCAGGAACGGAACAACATCGTATCCTTTTCGTTTTTTGAATTCCGCGGCGAAGTAGTTGTTCCAAAGATTGCCACCAACCCTGAAATTTAATTCATCCGAAAAGAAGAAATTGAGTGCCCCTGAACTTTTATCGGGTAAAGCTTTATCAAATTTTTCGAAGAAATAGTGATTGTACGCTTTGCCGCTTTGCGGATGCATTGGATCGTAGGAGGGGATTAACCGTTCAGCGTAGATACTTATAACCGTCCATGTTTCATTTCCAAAGTTGTAAACAAGGTTGCCGTTTTTTACACGGGGAAGTAAGTCTTTTCTTGTTTCAATGATGATGGAACTGTCTTCAGTTGTTTTGAAGGCTGTCAGCGTCAGCAGATTTTCGCGTAATTTAACGCTGCCTGTTCCCGTGAGTATTTGAGAGGATCCTTTTAACATCGATCCGTTTAATTCCGGGTTCTGTTGGATGGCCTCATCCATCGCAAAACCCTGGCCAATGCCAAGGGTATAATCGCTAAGGCTCACGGTCATTCCACGTTTTTGAGCTTCAACGGCAAACCATTTAAACAATGTCCACCATTCCGCTGTAAAAAGAGCGGGTTTACTGGGATTAGAAGAGCCGTAAGAAATGCCTCCCGAATCTTGATGGCTGTAATTTATTTGCAAACTTGGTATTCCTTTGCCTTTCAGTTGATCTAACTGCCATAGCAGACGTTCCCGGGTAAGTGTGTCGCCCTGCCACCAATAAAAAGGAACTTCGCCATATCCTTTTGGAGGATTAATGAATCCCGGCAAAACATCAAAGGAAGGACTCCTGTCCGGATATCCTGTTGGTAAGCCGGTTTGTGCTGCAGATTGTAATGAAATCGACAGCAATAAGATGATTAGTGATTTTTCAATATTATTTAAAGGATTATTTATCATAGCCTGGTTTTTGACATGTCAATAGTTTCGGTTGTCATTAAGTTTGCTTTTTGTCCTCTCATTTTACTGATTACAACAGTCAAATATATGGTTTTTAGTCGAAGACCGGTTTTAGGAGGACTATTTAAAATTGTCGCAAAATTAATTTTCATAATTTTCGCTAAAAAGATAAAATTAGAAATTTATGTAGTATATTTATCACATACTTACCGATCTGATTATTAATTCTTAAATCTAAAATATATGTTTATAATTATCGTTGGAATTGTTGTAATTGTTATTGGGTTTGTTCTTGCTAAAACAGAATCGCCAGTAATGGCTTATTCAGGCACGATCAGGATTGCCGGATTTTTGATTCTATTACTGGGATTAGCTGTTGCTTCTGTAAAACAGGTCGAACCAGGGGTTGTGGGCGTTCAGAAACTCTTCGGAAAAGTAAACAGTAATATTCTTGAAAGTGGACTAAATGTGATTAATCCATTGGTTGAGGTGGTTATGTTTGATGTTCGTACCCAGAATTATACAATGACGGGTGTGCATGACGAAGGAGACAAATCGGGTGATGATGCGATTCGGGTTTTGTCAGCCGATGGACTTGAGGTCGTGATTGATCTTACCGTGCTTTATAAGGTAATCGGTAAAGAGGCCCCACGTATTTTAAAAGAAATTGGTACCGATTACAGGAATACAATTGTTCGGCCAATCTGTCGGACTAAAATAAGGGACAATGCCGTTTATTACGATGCAGTGGCTTTGTACTCAACCAAAAGGGATGAATTTCAGGCCAGAATATTTAAAACAATAGAAGATGATTTTAGGAGCAGGGGATTGATCCTTGAGCAATTACTTGTTCGTAATATTACGCTTCCGGCATCGGTAAAAGCCGCTATCGAATCTAAAATCAATGCAGAACAGGAAGCACAGAAAATGACCTTTGTACTCCAGAAAGAAAAACAGGAAGCCGAACGCAAAAGGGTGGAAGCGCAGGGAATTGCCGATTATCAGACGATTCTAAGCACAGGACTTAGCGATAAACAGCTACAGTACGAAATGATTAAAGCAATTGCAACATCACCCAATGCTAAACTTATCATTATGGATAGCAAAAGGAATCCATCGATTATTGTAGATGGGAAGTAGGAAATCAAGGTTAACGGATAAAGTGCAGCGGTTAAAGTTTTATAACTAAACTTTAACCGCTAATGTATCAGAATTTTTTTCAGGGGTATCTAATAACCTGATTTTGTTTTTTCGATAAGGTGAGACTGCTAATATTCCGCTGGCAAATATAATTTTACACCATTCATTCAGAAGACCAAACCCTGCCCGTTTCGTTGATATGCCAGATCTGACGGGATTTCTTCTGTTTCGCGGTGATTTCGTAACCTTTATCAGTGTTGTGAAATAAGGGATTAAACTTCCATTTCAGATTGTCAACGTTCATCTGGTTTATTTCAATCAGGTTTACGGCAAACCGTTTATATTGTGAATAATACTTCCGTTGTGCAAAGTACAGCGCCCGTAGTTCATCTTTTACATTTTCTTCCGGATTGGGAAGGAATTTTTCTATTTGTGTTCCTGCAACATGATCCGAGAATTGAATAAATCCCCACGTTTCAGGGCAATGCATATTGATTACTCCCTGGGGAGACCATACCCAGTTGTCTTCGGGAAGGGGTTTCCTGGTTTGCGGATTTATAACTTTTATATACCGGCCTTTGTCAACTAGTGTTTGCCATTCAACACGTGAGAAGTTAATCCGCCATTGGGTTCCCGGTTTTATTGGCAGAACAACAGATGAGTCCGCGAATGATTTAAGGGAGAAGGCAATTTCTACGCACCAACAGGTATCCTTATCGGAAGGATTGTTCATGGTTCCGGCAATCGATACTGCAGACCTCACTACATCGAAGTTCCATGAAGTTAATGGGTTTCCACCGTCCCGATATGGTTTTGTAAGTAGCAGGTCCCATTGGGTATTCAATACATTCATTTCGTATTCGTAATAGCGGTGTGTATCGCCATCCGGATCAATGAATACCTCGAAGTCGTTGTCGTAAAAAATGACGGTATCGCGCTGTTTTAAATTTGCCCAAATATTTGGTTCGTACAGTTCGGCAAACACATAAAGGTAATCGTTATCCCACAACATCTTGGCGCGTGTTCGAAAACGGGGAATTGGCTTCCTGTCACCTTCAATATCCGCAAAATCATCTGTCCATTCTGCTTTCGTCCAACAGCTTTCGGTCGCAAACCCATCAATCGATAGCGGAGCATTGGCCCGACAGCATACATAATTCTTTGGCAACGCAGCATTCTGACTTTTAGAAAGAAAGGGTATTACGAACAATAAGTACAGAAGAAACAGACTTCCCGGTGCACTTTTAATTTTTCTGATCCGGTTCTTCAGGATCAAATTCGGTTGCAGGGTTTTCATCATATTCATTAAGGTCTTCATCATCGTAAATCTCGATAATTGGTTCAATGAAATCTTTACTTGTCAATCGTTTGTCGAGTGTTAACAACAATGATGGAAGAACCATCATATTGAAAAACATCGCAATCAATAATGTCGTAGAAATTAAAATGCCCAACGCCTGGGTTCCTCCAAAGCTGGAGACGATAAACACACTGAAACCGAGTACTAAAACGATACTCGTATAGATCATACTAAAACCGGCTTCGTGGAGTGCATTTATTGCAGATTGTTTGATATCTCCTTTTGTAACTTTGAGTTCATGACGGTACCGCGAAAGGTATTGTATTGCATTGTCAACCGAAATGCCCAAAGCGATGCTGAAGACAATAATAGTTGATGGCTTGATCGGAATTCCAGCATAACCCATGATAGCGGCTGTAATCAGCAATGGAATAATATTGGGAATCATTGAAACCAGAATCATTCTGAAAGAGGAGAAAAGCAATGCCATCAGCAATGAGATCATCACAATTGCGATTAGAACACTGTCAAAAAGATTGTGAATCAAAAAATTGGTTCCCCTTGCATACACAACACTATTCCCGGTAATTTTTACATTATACTTTTTAGGACTAAAAATACTGTCGATCTGAGGATGTATTTTAGCCATCAGTGAATCCATATGATGGGTGCCAATATCGGCCATCTGAAAACTAACACGCGTGTATTGCCTGGTGCTGTCGAGGTAGGAATAAAGCAGATTGGTTTTCATTCCATTTTGATGCTTTGGCAGATATCCCATTATAAATCCCTTTTCAACATTGTTAGGCATGGAATACATCGAGGAATCGCCTCCGAAATAGGCTTGTTTTGAGAACTTGAATAGTTCTGCAATAGACAGTGGTTTCGAAAACTCCGGATAAGTATTGATCATTTTCTGGAGTTCATTAATCTTATCGATTGTAGATCCAATCATTACGCCATTTTTCTTTTTCGTATCAATCGAAATTTCAAAGGGCATTACACCTCCGAAGTTGTTTTCAAAGAATTTCAGATCAAGATAAATTGGGTCGTCTGATTGGAAATCGTCTACGATTTTGCCGGAAGTTTTCATCAAACTGATCCCTAAAAATCCAATCAAAAGCATTCCGGCAGCTATTCCATAAATAAGATGTCTGCGGTAGCTGATCAGGTAGATGATCTTTTTGATGATTGCCCCAAAAAAATTACTGTCGAGGTGTTTTACTTGTTTGGCTGTTGGTGGATCGATAAAACTAAAAATAATCGGCAGCAGTAGGATGCAGAGTACATATTCGAGCATGATGTTGAGTGCGGTGATAATGCCGAACTCTCTTAACATTTGATTGGGGATCAGTATAAAAGCTGCAAATCCAAGTGCTGTTGCTGCATTTGTCATCAGTGAAGCAAACCCAATTCGCTGAACAACCCTGATCAGGGCCTTTATTTTGTTTCCATGACTCCGGTATTCCCAGTGGTATTTATTTAGAATATATATACAATTCTCTATTGCGATAATTATAATCAAGGACGGGATTACACCAGTTAGAATTGTGATTTTGAAATTAAATAAAACCGTGGTTCCAAGAACCCAAACAATACTGATTCCAACAATCAGCAAAGAGCTTAGAACAACCTTCATCGACTTGAAAAACAGCAACATAATAAGTGCTGCAATTGCGATGCTCATCAGAACGAAAATGAAAAGCTCCTGTTTGACCTTTTGCATTGTGATGGTGCGGATATAAGGCATTCCTGAAAAGTGGATTTCCACATTGTTCTTTTTCTGATAGTTGATTCCTGTTTTTACAACATTGGCTACCAGTTCTATGCGACTCCGGTCGTTTAATTTATTTTTATCGAGCGTTATCGCCATCAGCGCAACGTTGGTCTTTGGGTTGTATAAAATTCCTTCGTAAAATTTCAGACCAAGAATTGTATTTTTCAGACTATCAATCTCTTGTTGTGTATTTGGGCGCTTTTTGACCAACGGAAAATAGTCGAACTGATGCGTTGATTCGTTCTTGATGAGATTGATACCCCTGGTCATACTAATCACATCCTGAACACCATCGATCGCCCGAATCGAATCCCCAAGGTCATAGTATGCTGTGAATTGTTCGAGCCGGAAGATCCCGGGGTTTTTTATTCCAATCATCAGCACATTGCCGTCTTCACCATACTGTTTTTTAAATTTCTGATATTCAATTAGAGCGCTGTCTTTAGGAGACAGCAGCGATGCGTTTTCATATGACAATTTAACGTTTTTTGCTTCATAAGCCATATATACAGTAAACGCTGAAATCAAAACGATCAATAAAATTCTGTTTCTAAGTATGATGCGGGAGAGTTTTGTAAACATTCTTTTAAATATAAATACGTAATGGATTATATTTACAATTTATTTTTCAGGTTTAATAGTCAAAAATAGTACAATAATAAATCTTAGCAAAAGGGGTGATATTATTTTATGTCGGCAACAAAATATATTGGTTTAAAATGCTGTTATTCCTTTTTCTCGTCTAAATTTGCGCGGCCGTAAAAAAACTATGAATCTTTCAATTTTAAAAAGCAAATATTTCATTCTGGGGACGAGGTATGATAATCTGGGCAGATTCGTCAATAGTTTATTATTGGTTATCACGTTTTTGTTGTTTGTCTTGGCCATTCAGGATATTGGTTTTTCACTTAATCAGATTGACGAAGCTCATTTAAACAATCCCTACTACCGTATTTTATTCCTTCTTACCGGGATACTGTACCTGGTGCGGTCTATTTTTTTCACCAATCATTTGCTGAACCGGAAAGTCTTTCTCACCAACTTTATCCTTGGAAATCTGCTGATTATTTCCTTTTTCGTCAGGTTTCTGGTAAGTTTTGGTTTTGTGGCAGATCAGTTTTTCTACGAATTTTCAGGTTTCCAGATTCTTGCGATAATCCTGTTTTTTTTGGAAATATCCCGTTTAAAACTTGACCTGGTTACCAAACTTCTCAATCCTGCCCAGTTGTTTATAATTAGTTTTGCACTTATTATATTTTTCGGGGCCATGTTATTAATGATGCCGCTTGCAACAACATCGCCCATCACTTTTGTCGATGCTCTTTTTACTTCAACAAGTGCCGTCTGCGTTACAGGGTTAACAGTTGTTGATACTGCTACCCGATTTACCCATTTGGGCCAATTGATTGTGCTCTCGTTGATTCAAATCGGCGGAATCGGCGTTATGACCATCACCAGTTTTTTTGGAATTTTTTTCAAGGAAACTTCCTCTTTTCGAGAACAGTTGCTCCTTCGTGATTATTTGAGTGAAGACAGCATTAACGGGGTACTTAAAACCCTGTTGAAAGTTGTAATGATCACGTTTGCCATCGAAATTGCGGGAGCCCTCTTTATCTATTTTTCACTTTCACACGAGGCATTAGGGGCTGGGGACGCAAATTTCAGATTTGCCGTTTTCCATTCAATATCTGCATTCTGCAATGCCGGCTTCTCAAATTTGACTGATAATCTTTATGATATCCGTATACGCGAAAATTATAGCCTTCATTACTCTGTGGCTAATTTGATTGTGTTAGGCGGTTTAGGTTTTCCAGTGCTGCTGAATATTTATAATTACCTGAAAGCGCAGGCAATCTGGCTATCTGAATATGCGAAGACACGTAAACCTTATGTACACAGGGTAGGAATGGTTACATTCAATTCGAAGATTGTGATAATTTCTACTTTTATCTTGTTAGTATTTGGTACTTTCTCTTTTTATCTGTTGGAAACCAATTTTACGCAGAAGGGGATGGATTTTCAGGGAAAACTGGCAATGTCCTATTTTCAGAGTGTTACACCCCGCACAGCCGGATTCAATAATTTCAATATGGAAGCTTTGGCCAAACCTTCTATATTGATCATGATTTTCTTAATGTGGGTTGGCGCATCTCCCGTCTCTACGGGAGGCGGTGTCAAAACCAGCACATTTGCGATTGCGATGCTTAATATGATCCGCATTATCCGTGGAAAGAACCACATTGAGATTCATCGCTACGAAGTTCATGAATATTCAGTAAATAAAGCATTTGCAATAATTATTCTTTCCGTTGTTATTATTGGTCTTGGCGCGTTTGGAATATTTTTGATTGACGGCCAATTTGGTTTATTACGGATTGTTTTCGAGAGTTTTTCAGCTTTTGGAACAGTGGGACTCTCGTTAAATCTTACACCTTTGCTCTCCGATGCTTCGAAATTGATCCTTGTTTTGTTGATGTTTCTTGGCAGAATGGGCTGTATAACGCTTTTATTATCACTGTCAGGATCTGCCGCAGGCCAAACGCTGTACCGCTATCCAAAAGAAAATTTAATTATTACATAAAACTGCCAGCTATGAATGTAGTCGCTATCGGATTAGGAAATTTTGGTGCTTCACTTGCGAAAATCCTTACAGCCATGGGGCACGATGTACTTGGTGTAGACAAGAACATTGAAAAGGTGGAATTTTTTAAGGACACGATCGCCAATACGATTTGTCTGGATGCCAGTGATCCACATGCCTTGCGGCTTTTGCCGGTTAAAGAAGCCGATGCCTTTGTAGTCTGTATTGGTGATGACTTTGGCGTTTCGGTAATGATTTCGGCATTGCTTAAAAAATTCGGTGTTAAAAAGGTGATTTGCCGCGAAAGTTCGTCCATTCATCTCACTGTACTCAAATCCATCGGGATCGAACATACAATAAATCCGGAGTATGAATCTGCCCGCATTCTTGCTCAAAAGCTGGTTCTCTCCGGAATACTGAATCTTTTCAGTATTTCAGATAACCTGAAGATCATTGATATGCTTGTTCCCAAATCTTTGGTAAATCAGCGATTTTCACCGGCGACTTTTAAAACAGATTTCCATCTTAAAATTGTGGCGTTGAAAAGAGATCAGCAAATTCTCTATTCATCCTCCCAACCAAAGGATAAGGAAATAGTCGATTTCGATTATCGTCAGAATGACATACTAGTCTTACTGGGAGATATACGCGATATCCGGAAATTTCTTCACGGATAAACGATTGCAGGTTACGTATTAACCCATCAAGTGGTTGTAAACCCTTGAAGAGGTTATGAAATATGGAAATGAGACACATGTGCTTGCTCCTCTTTCGTCAATGTTTGCATCTCAGCGATCATTGTTTGATACTCAGTTGTGATTGCTTACTTCTCATTTAGCATTGATTTTGTGACCAGCTCTATTATTTCCATTCAATCACCATCGTTTCTTCTGATCCAATTGACAGATTGTTTCCTACTACTGTTCCTTGTTTGTTGGAATATAGTATTTTGCCAGTTACGGATTTGCCTCCGAAATCGAGCATTACCTGACCTGGTTTATCACGTATATTAATCACAACCGTTATCAGTGAATTGCCGGATTTGATTGTCTTCATCAGCATATCCTTTTGAGCTGCTTTAAACCTGACGGGTACTGTTGCCAGACTTAGATCGGCTTCTTTGTTTAAAAGCCTTATTAAGGAGGTGTAGTCGCCTGAAATGCGACTGCCAAGACCAACCAGGGATGGAATCCATAATACTTCACCATTACCAATGTTGTTCCTCACCGCAATTGGTTCTCCCTCGAAATTGGCAACAACTTTTCCTGTTTTTAAGGAAATAAATCCACGCCATAAATGAGCCGGAATTGCATAGTTGTTCCATTGTACCTTAAACAGATTATCAACCAGTTTAAACTCACGGATATTCCCTCCCAAAAGATTTTCAAATGGAAATCCTGTGATCATCGTGTTGTGAAGATTTTCGTCGAAGAAGCCTGTAAGTCCGTCGACAATTAGTTTTCCACCTTTGCGGACGAAGTTTTCGAGAATAAGCGCATAGCTGTCAGGTATTGAGATCTGATGTGCGAGTATGATTGTTTTTCCTTTGTAGTCTGCTTTCCCGAAATCGAACTCTTCAAATGCCTTAAAATTCGCATTGATGCCCATCTCGCTGAAAGCTTCAAAATAACTGATGGCCGATTTCATCACACCACCAACCTTTCGGGCTTCGTAGTTTTGTGTCGATCCTTCTGCCATTTTACCTTCTGCCCAAAGAGATTGCCGGATGTAAAGAATGTTAATTCCTGATTCTACCTCTTTACTGTTTTCGAAGAGTGCCTTGTTTTGATTAATTGTTTCGGCAACTTTTGCGGCCGCTGTCATTCGGTCTGATGGGTTATTTTGAAAGTCGAGTAATGCCCATTCGCCGGCTTCAATTCCTGAACTGCGCGGATTCAGCGACCAGAAAATCGATCCTTTTCCTTCGGTGGAAGTAATGATCCACAACCATTGTGCAATCTCCTCTTTGGTAGGGCACATTGGCGCACCACCGCTATATGTATTGTTGCCGCCTTGTAATTCCGTCATTAACCAGGGAAGTTTTCCTGCACCCGACCTGACAATTTCGCTGTTAGCTGACATCGCCACTGCATATTGTTGTCTTGTGAAGTATCCGAAATGCCATGATGCATGGGCGGAACCACCCAGACTTGTCAAAAACTTACGCCACTCGGGGAAGTTATACTCTGCACAATTCTGAAACATCTGGTGATTGTTGACGTGTAATTCGTGTATGGTGTCGTATTTTCTGATTTCAGTGGAGATCCAGTTGAGGAACCATGTGTTATAGTCAAGGAGAAAAGCCTGGTCCGACAGTTCAACAAGTATCGGAAAGCCTTTCTCTGTGAATTCCTTTTGCGGATGGTTCTGCTTCCATTCATTCAACTTATTCTTTGTGAATTCTGTCATCGGAATTTTACCGCCAACCCCCGGTTCATTGATCAACACCCATCCGTAAAGACTTTTGAATTGACTGAAATGGGTGGTGAGTTGTTTAATAAATAATGCAATAGATTGCAGGTGCGCTTCATCGCGCGGAAATTTGAAACCTCCGATGTCGGTTTTCTCTGTATAGGGAAAGATGGTGCCAAAAATCTTGATTCCATGCTTTTCAGCTGACCGGAATGCATTATCAAACAGACTGAAATCCCATGATCCGTCCTGCTTTTTCATATACGATTCAAACATCCTGATCCGGCAGACAGTGAAATGATTCTCTTTTAGCACCCGAAACCAGGTATCGATCTCTTCGGGTGTTTGTCCCGGTTCAATAAAGACTTGCGCACCTATAAACGGAAGCGAAAGTGTAGTGACTGAAGAATCAGAAGATAATTCTATTTTCTGATTTGGGTTTTGTCCGGCGTAAAGTTCAAAACCAGCAACTATCAGAAAAATGAGCATTATAAAGTGAGTCTGTTTTTTCATGTCATGGTGGTTTACTTGGTTTATAAAATTGCAAAAGAGGTGAAATCTTTACCGAGATTAGTAATTGACAATTTGTACGGTCAATCCGCTTTCCGGTAAAAATATCACCTCTTTATTTTAATGGCATCTCTACTTTATTTCAACAGTATTTCCTGTTAACTTTATTGTTTTAACAACAGAATTTTTACCTGGAATTGAGCCACCAACTGCGATCTCGAATGTTCCTGGTTCGACAATTTGTTTTGCGTCATCGTTTGTTATTGAGAAAACCTCGGGATTTAAAGTGAAAGTGACAGATTTCTGCTCTCCTTTTTTTAGATTAATCCGCTGAAATCCCTTTAAAGCCACAATTGGGATTTCCGATTTGGCTGTCTTGTTTGACACATATAATTGAACAACTTCCTCTCCATCAACTTTTCCTGAGTTCTTTACATCCACCGTTATACTTACGGGCGATGCCGTTTCGGATGTTTCGTTGGCAACCAGATTACTGTATTCGAATGTGGTATAGCTTAAGCCGTAACCAAACGGATAGAGTGGAGTCCCTTTGAAATAGCGGTAAGTGCGTCCCTGCATATCGTAGTTTGAAAAGTCGGGAATGTCTTTTTCTGATTTGTAGAAAGTAACAGGCAATCTTCCCGATGGATTAAATTCTCCGAATAACAATCTTGTAAGGGCTGTTCCGGTCGTTTCGCCGGGATAGAATGCCTGAACAATGGCCGGAAGGTTTTCATCTTCCCAGTTCATCGCCATTGCGCTTCCGCTGAAATTGACGAATACAACCGGTTTACCTGTCTTGTGAAGATCTTTCAGCAAATCTTCCTGAATTTTAGGCAGATTAATGTGGGTACGATCACCATGAGAAAAACCGTCGATTACCAAAGGCATCTCTTCCCCTTCGAGTTCGGCAGAAATACCTCCGCAGAAGATCACTACATCAGCTTTTGCGGCAGCATCGAGTGCTTCTTTGTGGTAGTCGCGTGTTGTTTCTGCCCAGGATAAGATTGCCGATGGCTCAATGCTGTTGGTGTAAGATGAAGGTACGACACGAAGTTCAGCTATTATCTCATATTTCTTCCCTTTTTCGAGGGCAACATCTTTAGAGTCTATAACCACATTGTCAATTTTCAGTTTGACGTTCCCTCCAAACTGGTATGTTGCTGATTTTTTTGGAATGATTATGCCACTCCATCGTATAGAGAACTTGTCCTCAACGAGGTTATTTAAAGGTGATCTCATCCAGTAGAAATCAATTTTAGGATCGACTTGTACAAGTTTGGGCGTCCCTTCGAATTTTGTGTTGGTATAGTATTCCGCTTTTAATCCCGATTTTAGCTTGCCGTTCTCCATATGGAAGAAGTTCTCAGCACCAATAATATCCTGATTGACATAAACTCCCGGAACTATCGGACAGCCTGGCGTGTAAATTACATTCTGTGCCCCGAGCTTTTCGCGCAATGCTTTCAATGGTGTAATGGGACGAATCGGTTGTCCGTTGTAATTGCCAATCAAAATCGCGAAATTGTTAGCATTTGGTCCGATCAGTGCAATTTTTTTAATGTTTTTGAGCGGAAGAATCCCATTGTTCTTTAGTAGCACCAATGATTTTTCGGCTGCTTCCTGCGATAGTTTTAGGTGTTTCTCCGATCCTACCACCGAGAATGGAATTTTTGAATAAGCCACCTGGTCGTCCGGATCGAACAAACCGAGCATGAAACGAGCTCTAAATAATCTTCTTACGGAGGTGTTGATGTCGCTTTCGTTAATCATTCCAACATTTATTGCAGAATCGAGATTGTTGACAAGAAATGTGCGGCTTTGCTCGCAGTTTAGATCGGTCCCTGTCGCTAACGACCAGCCCCAGGCTTGTGTGGAAGTGGGAGTTGTGTGATGACCCATTTTAGTAAAAAAGTCAGAGATTGCGCCACAGTCTGAAACAACATATCCATTAAATCCGAAACGGTTTCGTAAAATGTTACTTAGTAATATGTCATTTCCACAGCAAGGTTTGTCGCGAAAACGGTTGTACGCACACATCACTGACTGAACATTTGCATCCCTGATTACTGCCTTAAAAGCAGGAAGATAGGTGTCAAACAGGTCGCGATCGTTCACAAAAATGTTGTCAGTATGGCGTGAAAATTCGGGTCCGCTATGTACCGCATAATGTTTAGCTGTAGCGACGGTCTTCAGGTATTTTGGGTCATTTCCCTGGAGGCCTTTGATGAAATTGACAGCCATACGTCCTGTTAAAAAGGGATCTTCGCCATACGTTTCCTGTCCACGTCCCCAACGCGGATCTCTGAAAATATTGATGTTGGGCGTCCAGAAAGTGAGGCCGGTATAGATGCTGCGAACATTATTGGCAACGAAGTAGTGGTGTTTGGCGCGAGCTTCATCGCTGATCGCATCTGCAACACGAAACATCAGATCCTGATCAAATGTCGCTGAAAGGCCGATTGCCTGAGGGAAAACAGTTGCTTTCCCGGCTCTTGCCACGCCATGCAGACACTCATTCCACCAATCATATGCAGGGACTCCCAATCGCTCAATCGGTTCCGCATGATTAAAGAGCTGGGTTACTTTTTCCTGAACCGTCATTCGCGAAACAAGATCTTCAACTCTATCATCTACAGATAATTGTGTGTTTTGGTACGGTGATTTGATATTGGTTTGACCAATTACACTACCGCTAAGCAACATAAAGGCTAACCCAGCTGCAAGGGGAAATCTAAATCTCATTTTAATTAAAATTTTGGTTTTTATATCTGTGCAATGTATCAATAATATTCAACATTTCTCGCGGGTAATTGCTGATTATCTTTAAATTTTGGCTGCCGATTTGTAACGTCGTTTAGCCGGTGAGTACTATAAAAAGTTGGTTTTGCTGAATTAGAAGTCACTATTTTTAACTCAGAATGAGTTTTCATTTTGCAACTTCAAATTGTGCCAATTAGAAATCAGCTTGCAAGATTAAAAAAATCCCTTTTATTAAATACTATCTAAAAATTGGAATTTATAAAATTAAATTCTAAATTTGATATAAGCTTTTTCATTGCCTACAGTTTATTCTAAGTATAGAATATTTATATAGTGTTAAAAATGAAAGGATTGACAGATCAGATAATAATGAGATAGTGATTTAAGATTAGGCCGGATTATTAAAATATGGGAGGTTCTATAATTTAAATATCAGTATATCAAATAAATATGTTATATTTGGCTATTGAAAAACAGATAACCATCAAGCAATGTCAAGAAAGTATAAACCCACTGGTAAAATAGGA
>Ga0075528_10000012_pt1 | contig 30353 bp, 22 predicted proteins | sample NGEPer16B_FD_76827 | JGI IMG/M metagenome (GOLD analysis project Ga0075528, IMG submission 76827) | Arctic peat soil microbial communities from the Barrow Environmental Observatory site, Barrow, Alaska, USA - NGEE Permafrost159B-16B | ecosystem: Environmental > Terrestrial > Soil > Wetlands >... | reverse complement strand
GAATGCTACCAGTTTGCTATTAATATGCATCGAAAAAACATCGATATGTTGACCGGAAAGTTACATCTTGTTAATAGCAAAAACCACAAATTCCTCTTAATGATTGATAAAGGAAACTACTTTCCCAAACAATTTATCAGTCTCACAAACGAAAACTCGCCCGTCTGGATTGTGTCTCATAATAATCTCAACTTTTCATCCGTTATGGCTGATTCGGTATTTGATTATTCGTTGCGCGACAAGAACTTTCAAAAATATACAACTGAGGAGTATAAAACAGTTCAACAAAATGAGAAATCATTTAAGAATAATTCATATATCGGGACAAAAGCGATCAATTGGACATTGCCCTCAATGAAAGGTGATTCCGTGCATTTGTCGCAATTAAAAGGAAAATTGATCATGCTTGAGTTCTGGTTTCCATATTGCACCGGTTGCGTTCAAGCTGTTCCTGATATTAATGAAATCCAGGAAACTTATAAAAACAAAGGGTTATTGGTATTTGGAGTAGAATTTCAGCGACCAGATAGCTTGGGCCTTAGTGACTATATCGCTAAAGCGAAAATTAAATACCCCACACTCTACTCAGGTAAAAAAGTAGCCTTGAAATATGGGGTCTCTGCAGGGCCAACAGTTTTTCTTATCAACAGAGAAGGGAAAATTTTTTATGCAAATATTGGATTTCAGAAAGATGGACTAATCAAAGCCATTAGGGAGAATTTGTAATCAAACGGCCAATGCTTCATTTTAGCCCATCCATTAGAACCTTTTCATTTCCCATCAGAATTGAAGGTTTCGATTCGGGATTCAGCCACTTCAGCAATCTTTCCATATCGCTTTGGGTTACGACCACACAGCCGGCACTCGGATTTGGCTTTTCTCCTTCACTCAAATGAAGAAAAATAGCACTGCCCATTCCTTTTACCACCGGATGCATATTGTATTCAATCGCCATACAATATTTATATTCGTCGCTTCGAATTTTTAAGTTCTCGTACGATTTTGCCTTCGTATCGCCCCTGACGTGCTGGTTATAATCTACTGAAGTGGTGTCATCAATCCATTTGTCTTCCGATGTCGTCTGAATATATGGCATCCTGGTATTGACGGTCTTATCGTAACAAAATAATTGTCCCAGGTGATAAAAACCGCTGGGAGACAGCTGATCACCTTCGCGTTTTGCGTTGGGGGCAGCAAACCCTTTTCGTCCGATGCCTACGGGTACAGGGGTGAAAATCACCTGCCAGTGTTTGTTTTTCTTCTCCATCGCGACCAAAACAGCCGAATTTTGATCGGGCATTTCATTAAAAACAACGAGTAATTGATGGATGCTATCCAGTAAAACAACGTTTCTTTTAACGATACGAAGCGCTTTCTTTGCCTGAATTTCTGGTGCCTGTCCGTTGACAGTTTCATTGAACAGGCAAATTATCAGGCATTGAAACAACAGGATATATAAAATGAATTTCACAAAATATTGGGGTTATGAACTTTGAATTTCAAATGTTCAAATATATCATATTTTGATGGCTGATCAGAAGGATTTGAAATTAATATGTAGGCAGGCCTATTGCGTATGCGGTAGTAAGAAAAAAATCTATGCAATCCCAGTTCTATCGATTTTCACCCATAGCATATACAAGATCCATGACAAAGATTTCAAAAATAAAAGCCAAGTATATTTTTATAGTATTGATATGTAGTAATATATGTATTTGTAATTCTGCAAAAATCTCCTGTTCGAAATAACAACTAAAAAATGCAGTAAATAAACTACTAAATATAGTTGCAAAACTAAAAAATATAGTTTCCTTTGTTGAAAGATTATTATATCATGAAACTTTCATGATTGCGGAATAAGAGTTATGGATGGAATCTCTTTGCAATTGTAAATCTTATTAACCTTCTGCCGCCTATTCCTGAAAGTTCCACGAGGCTATTAAAAAACTTAAAAATTCGCTTGTGAAACATTTAACAAACAGGGAAGAGGAGATCATGGATCTATTTTGGCAGAAAGAGTCGGTTTTCGTAAAGGATATTATTGACCAACTACCAGAACCTAAACCACACTACAATACAATTTCCACAATTGTAAGAGGTCTTGAGGAGAAAGGCTTTGTCGGGCATGAGCAATTCGGGAATACCTACCGCTATTTTGCAATTATTTCGCGTGATGAGTTCAGCAAATACACAATCAAAAATTTGGTGAGTAAGTATTTCGACAAGTCTTATTCATCGGTTGTATCGATGTTTGTAGAAGAAGAAAAAATCTCTGTCGAAGAGATTAAAGCATTGATCCGCCAGGTTGAAATCAATAAAAACGAAGATCATGGGTGAGATCCTGTTATATCTATTGAAGTCAACACTTTGTATGAGTGTGCTTTATCTTGTTTTTAGGGCGCTGATGCGGAAACATACTTTCTTTCAGTTGAACCGGGTGATCCTGCTTTCAATCGTTCTGTTCTCCCTAATTATACCACTCGTGCATTTACCGCAAGCACTAAAACCTGCAATTTCATTTCAATTGCCTCCAATTGCGAACCAACTTGATGTAGACGACACAAAATTGCCAGCAGCGGTGATCGCAACGGAGAACGAAGTGGTTGGTCAGCCGGTGGAAACAACATCCCTGAAGTTTGCAATATCCTGGCCAAAGTTACTACAAATGACCTATCTATCCGGATTATTCGTGGCCTTCCTGGCTTCACTTATCGGGTTTCTGCACATCCTTATTCTGTTTCGTAAAGTACCTGTAATAAACAACGATGGGTACTGGCTGCACATCGCACAGGATGATATCCCGGCTTTCTCATTTGGAAGATACCTGTTTATTTCGAAAAGTGATTTCGACTCCAACGGAGAAACCATTTTAACACACGAAAAGGCACACATCAGGCATGTCCATTTTTATGATTTACTTTTTCTGGAAGTGGTCAAAATCGTTTATTGGTTTAATCCGGTTATATATTATCTGATCAGGGACTTAAAAGCTGTTCACGAATTTCAGGCGGACGACAGTACCCTTAACAACGGCATCGATGCAACTAAATATCAACTATTAATTATTCAAAAATGTGTGGGCCATCAAAAGTTCGCACTTGCAAACAGTTTTAATCATTGTCAAATTAAAAATCGTATTGTTATGATGAATAAACAAAAATCCCAAAAAGCGTGGAGATGGATGGCGGCGGCCTTTATCCCAATGCTTGCCCTGTTGCTGATGGCTTTTGGCAAAATGGGCGAAAATGTGCCTATGGAAAATTCTGTAAATAAGGATTTTTTGATCCAAAAAAACGTGGTCGTAAAAGACTCGACGAGAAAATCGGACGAGAAAATTTATCCGGCTGGTGATGTAACTGAATTGGCTAAATTCACCGAGGGAAAATGGAATAACTGGATTGGTAACCAATTAAAGCATTTTTCTGAAGGCAAACCTGAGGGTTGGGGATGTGAAATCACTTACAGCATCATTATCGATAAAAATGGAAAAGTAAGAGATGGTCAAATTATTAAAGGTTGTGATTATCCTGAAATAAATGCTGAGTTTAAGCAAATCTTAACTCAAATCCCTGACTGGAAACCTGCCAAGGTATGGGGTACTACAGTAACTGTTCTATATAAGGAAACAATTGTAATGCGTTCGGTTGAAAAGGAATAAGATCTATTCCTTAAAACAGTTAATTATCTATTCGTATCCTACATTCATGAAGTAATAAAAAGCCGCCGGCTTCGGTGCGTCTCCGTTGCCGGCAGCTTGAATCATTGTCAAATGAGTTGCATTGCTGCAACGACCCAAAGTTAAGGAATAATAAAAGATAAATTACAAGTTCTGGTGACAGTTCAATTTTTGAAGGGCTACCATGTCACAAAAGACTGACTTGGTAAGATTCTCACCTTCCTTTTGGTTGGGAATGCCGTTCTGCTAAGATTTTTTCCTTGTCTGGTTCAATCCGGTCGGGTCCCCGGTTAATCTGGCGGCAAGAAAGTTAATCCGGACATGACTTCACTTTAAAACGACTCTTAAGCATCCATGACTTTTAAGATCAACTGAATCTGTCTCCATTCGGAAGCCATGTCATTAAATGCCAAATTGAGATTTTCGACCGGGTTTTTATCAATATTTAATTCGATTTCTTTTGCCATTTCTGCGAGTTGTATAAAGCACATATTTAATGACGCACCCTTGATGGAATGAGTTGCCTTTTTAAAATCAGCCAGATTTTGCTCTTTGACTGCCTTCTCCAGCATTGCAAAGTCAAAAGCGAATTGTTCTGGAACAACTTCAATTAGTTCATCGTAAATGACCTGACTATTCCCGATGTTTTCCAAAAATGTTTCTTTATCGAAATGCTGACCGACATTACCGGGATTAACCACAACGGTTGAAGTTTCGGTTTGAGGATCACCAGGGGTCAGGTATTTTTCCAGTATTGTACGCAACCTAACCTGGTCAATTGGTTTGGTTATAAAGTCATTCATTCCGGCTTCGAGGCATTTCTCCTTTTCTCCTTTTACTGCTCCGGCAGTTAATGCGACAATTGAAATATGGTTCGCAGTCCCTTCTTCATTCTTTCGTATTTTTACCGTTGCCTCAATTCCCGACATCTGCGGCATCTGCACATCCATCAGTATTAAATCCGGATTTTTTGTAAGTGCAGTTTCATAAGCTTCGATTCCGGTTTTAGCCTCCAGAATTGTAACGTTTGGAATTATTTGCCTGATGATGGTTTTTACCAGTAACATATTTAAAAACACATCTTCAGCAACAAGAATAACCGGCGAAAAATCATTTGCAAATTTCTTAGTTTCAATAATGGAGGCGTTTTCGTTTTCTTTTATTGCTGTAGCCGGTTGCGTGTGAATGTTTTTCAGGTAATGCAAAAGCTCCTGCGACTTCACCGGTTTTGTAAGATTAAACCTTACGCCAAGCCGCTTGCACTCTTCAAAGATTGCAATATCATCCGACGAACTGTGGAGCAAAATAACAGGATGCCTTTCGGGCGACATTTCCAGCTGTTCCCTTATCTTTTTGATGGTGTCGAGTCCGTTAAGAAAAGGCATGTGATAATCAACGATAATTACATCAAACGGTTTTGACTTTTCAATTAACCCGAGTGCTGAAAGGCCATTGTCGACTCCGACAAATTCGATACCCCAATACTTGAAGGTGTGTTCAAGGATCATCCGGTTATTGGCATTGTCGTCAATCACCAGAATACGGTTGATTCCGGTGAGACTATCGGCATGCAGTTTCTCGCCATCCTCAAATTCTGTTTCAATCGTAAAAAAGAAAATGGAACCGTTTCCAGGTTCACTTTGAATTTCAATTTTACTTCCCATTTTTTCGGCGAGGACATGTGAAATCGCAAGTCCAAGTCCCGTTCCTCCAAATTTTCGGGTTGTTGACGAATCGGCCTGCGAAAATGCTTTAAATAGTTTTTTCTGCTGTTCTTCATTAATCCCAATTCCGGTATCCCGGACAGAGAAGGTAAATGCACCTGTGATTTCATCTTTTTTTGTAAAGGTCACTTTCAATTCTACTTCTCCTGATTCGGTGAATTTCACGGCATTGCTTAAAAGGTTAACCAGTATCTGCTTTAACCTCGTGGAATCGGTTACTATAAAACGTGGCAAATCAACCTGAATATTCAATAAGAGTTCCAGTCCATTTTGTGAGGCATGGTACTTAATAATGTCGGATGTTTGTTCTACAAGTTCAATAACATCGGTTTTGATGAAATCAAGCTCCATTTTCCCAGCTTCAATTTTCGAGAAGTCCAGAATATCATTGATGATTCCCAGCAATGAATGACCCGAGGTATTCGCATTTTCAGCATACTGTTGCTGGATTTTATTCAAGGGTGTTTTAAGCAGCAGGTCGGTGAAACCGATAACGCCATTGAGTGGTGTACGTATTTCGTGGCTCATGTTGGCGAGAAATTCAGATTTGGCTTTGCTTGCCTGATCTGCCTCCTTCATGGCAATTAAGAGTGCTTCTTCTGATTTCTTCTGTTCTGTAATATCTCGTGTTACACCTACTAAACCAGTGATTTTCCTATGCATGTCGTGCAGTGGTACTTTGGATACCAAAAGCCAATGCAAGGTACCATCTTTATCGGTGAGCGTTCCTTCAATATCCAGAATAGATTTTCCGGACTGAAGCACCATTTGATCTTCCGATAAAGACCGTTCGGCATCAGCGTCGGGATATAAATTAAAATCGGTCGTACCTATGATATCATCTTCGGTGTTTTTTCCGGCAAATTGAACTTCTTTTGGATTGGCTAATATTTTACGCCCTTCAATATCTTTCACATATACTGCATCCGGAATCAGATCGATGATGGTCCTGAAAAGCGCACGTTCGTTGTTTAATGCCTCTTCAGCATTTTTACGTTTGGTAACATCCCGTTGGATAAAAAGAATACTTGCAGGATTACCTTTCGAATCATATAAAACGGTTGAGTTTGTGTCAACATATATCCTGGTGTTGTCAGTTCTCACCGTCTGGTATTCTGTAATATTTGAACCGCCTTCGCTTGCGAGCAACTTGAAAATATTCTCTTTTAAAATCGCGTGATTTGAAGGGTCGGTAAAACGAAAGATGGACTGACCGATGATTGAATTTTTTTGGTCGGCCGGAAAGCCATACATCACCGCTAACTTATCGGAGGCATATATTACCGTCCCGTCTAACGATACAATCCCGATTCCGTCGGGTGAGGCCGCTATAATGGCTTCCCATTTTTCGCTGCTAAGTTGCAATGCATCTTCGGCTTCTTTTCTTTTGGTAATATCCCGGCTGATTCCAAGGATTCCAATAAGACTTCCATCGCTTGCCCAATAGGGGGTTTTAAGTGTATCAATAAGTTTCTTTCTACCGTCGGGATAGGTAATCCATTCTTCATTATGACGGGATATTTTTTGTTGAAGCATCACATTATCGAAACTTCTGAATGATCTGGCAGTCTCATTGTCAAAGAGATCATAATCGGTTTTGCCAATTATTTCATTTTTTGATTTTCCCACAAATTCTGCAAAAGGAGGGTTGCAACCGAGATAAACCCCTTGGGTGTCTTTAAAAAAAATGATATCGGGGATTGAATCAAGCAATGAGGTTATCAATCCTGTCTGACGGACTCTTTCCGCCTCTGCTTGTTTACGTTCTGTAACGTCTTCCTTAATCGCAATAAAATGAGTGATCTTCTGATTTTCGTTTATAATAGGTGATATTAAAGCTGATTCCCAGTAAAGCTCTCCGTTTTTCTTTTTATTCTGCAGCTCTCCCCGCCATTCATGACCTGCCAAGATTGTTTTCCAAAGTTCAGCGTAATATTCTTTGGGTATGTTATCAGACTTTAATATTCTTGGATTTTTGCCAATTGCTTCTTCCTTTGTATATCCCGTTAAATTACAAAACTTTGGATTTACATACTCAATATCTCCGTTGAGATCTGTAATAAAGATCGAAGCGGGATTCTGTTCCACTGCTTTTGATAGTTTAAGGATTTCTTCTTCAGCAAATTTGCGTTTTTCAATCATTCTGATCAGCGAGTCGAACAAATAACTGCTATCAGACGTGGATGATTCACTTTCGTTAATATCTGCCTGATCCAAAGGGTTGAGGATATAAATCGCCTCTTTTATTTTGTTAATGGTTTCTTTTTGTAAGCCAGCATCCTTATTGTGTTTCTGAAATGCATCCCTGAGTTCCTGGGAACTTATTTCGATCGAATTCTGAAGTAATTGAGTGTCATCTTCGAAATTTTGGTAGGTATGGTTGATATCCTCAATTATTCCCTTTAATTGATCAGGCACCTTGTCTAAAGAACCGAAATGGCGTTTGATCTGGCGCAATAAAAGTTTGTTCAAGTTGATATCCATAATTTAGAATGGTTTATAATTCCTTAAAAAGTGTGACCGTCATCGTTTGATTGTGAAGTTCACAATGATGTTCGAACGGTTTGATCGGGCAAATTTCACCGTAAGAATAAAAGCCGGTCACATTAGCTCCATTTCCAATTACTTCACGAATGATCTCAAGTTCTTCTTCCACTCTCTGCTTTAACACCAATTTTCTGCCAACACAACTGATAAGAATAGCAAGATCAGGATTTGAATTTCCGAGGCTGGTTTTTGACATCTCAGCGGCATCATTCGCACCGTCGATCAGCCGGTCAGAACTGGCTTTCATCAATCGCACATATTCACCCTGAGGAATATCTCCGGCAAAAATCATACTTCCATCTTTTTCGTTTACTGATATAACAGTACGGACAAGCGCATTATCCGAATTTTTTAAGCGTAAGCTTAATGGAAATAACAATGCTGAAGATGGCAGATCTGCGGCATGATTACCCAAATACCTTTTATATAGTTCAAGTGCAGGTTGTCCGTCAAGCTCATACAATACATTGCCAATTGATTTTGTAACCTCACGGTCAACTCCGAACGAGTCCCATCCACCCATTGATCCATATCCAACTTTGAGATGCTCGCCATAGAACCCAATTGCCAATACCAGATTTGTCTCGACTGCTGTATTATGAATAATCACTGTTTCGAGAAAGTCGTTCTGATCGCCTGCCAGACCACCCGTTATTGAAATCCGGTCCTTCAGTGAATGATTCAGCCCTTTGGTGAGCTCGCTGCCGTTTATATTTAAACCTTCCGAAAGTATCATGATATGAACCAGTTGTTCTTTATCCAGTTTTTCTGCCAATTTTTCGCCAACTATAAAACTGTCTTCCATTGTATTGATCCGCTCGATGGCAACTTCAATAGTAGAATTTTCAAACCAGACAGCAGTGCATATGATGCTTTCGTTAAACACTTCTTCCTGACAAATCTCTCCGGAAGTTGAACAACCAACAATTTGTGCAACGGGGTAAGCGTTTTTTATAAAATCAATATGTGGCTGTTTTTTAAGCAGATCTTTATTCCCAAATAAGTAAACAAGCTGAGCCAGATTTTCAAGGTTATTGTCTTCTTTTTTCACCCAGCCATTGGCATCAGTGTAAATACGTTGTTCTGTTTTCATCGTATAATATTCTTAAATGGTTCCACCTGCCTTGTGGCTATTTTTTACGCAAAGGATTAAATATTCATAACAATGCTGCGACAACTTTGTTATTCCTTTTTGCGATTATAAGTTGGTTGTAAACCAAGATCTGAAGTGCCGGCACTAATTTTAAAGTTGGAAAGAAATCAGCTAAAGAATCCCTTTTAATCCGATCGTTTCTGCCTTCTTTTGCATAGCCAGAATTGTTTCTTCAACAAGTTCTTCGATTTTGATCCCAAGCATATCTGCCCCCTTTGTAATTACATCCCGGTTGGCTCCGGCGGCAAACGATCGTGTATTCCATTTCTTCATTACAGATTTTGTGGTAAGATCCAGAATGCTTTTTGACGGTCTTACATAAACGCTGGCAGTAATCAATCCGGTAAGTTCGTCAATCGCGAACAATACTTTTTCAAGATAGTGAATTGGTTCTGTATCTGAACATATTCCCCAGCCATGACTTACAATTGCCCGGATATAATCTTCCGGCCAGTTTTGTGCTTCAAGAATTTTTCGGGTCATCGTGCAATGCTGGTCAGGAAATTGCTCATAATCAAGATCGTGACACAATCCAATCACGCCCCATTTTTCAATGTTTTCACCTGATTTCTCTGCAAAATGACGCATTACGGCTTCAACGGCTAAACCATGTCGGATCAGACTCTCCTGTTTATTGTATTCGCATAAAAGGGCATATGCCTCGCTTCTTGTCGGTTGTTTTTCCATTTCTTTCATCGCTATAAGGAGTGTAAAATTGATAATAATTTTTAGATTTGAGGTATCGAAGGTGAAATTAAGTCATATAACGAAAAGTATGGTAAAGAAAATTTATAATTGGGGTATTCTTGCTCCGGGAAATATAGCGCGAAAATTTGTGGCCGAGTTGCAACAACTTGAAAATGCTTGCGTTTATGCTGTCGGGTCCAGAAATGCTGTTCGTGCAAAAGAATTTGCAGATGCTTTTGGAACCAAGAGACATTATGACAATTATCTGGATTTGGTGTCCGATCCTGACGTTGATATCATTTATATTGCTTCTCCGCATGGTCTTCACGCCGAACATGCGCTTCTTTGCCTTAACCATCAGAAACCAGTACTTTGTGAAAAAGCGCTGTCACTGAATCAAAAAGAGGTTGAACGGATGATGGCTTGTGCCCGTGAAAATAATGTTTTTTTTACGGAAGCTTTCTTTACACCGCATCAGCCTTCTTATCAGGAAGCAAAGCGGATCATCGATTCAGGCGTTTTAGGGAAGGTGAAATATATTCAGGGTTGGTTTGGATTTAATAAAGCACCATATGACAATTCGTTACGCTTAATGAATCCTAAATTAGGCGGAGGGGCTTTACTCGATATCGGATTATATCCGGTTTTCGATGCCCTCTATTTCCTGGGCGAACCCGATCAGGTAGTCGCTAAAGCTGACTTTGCTGAAACCGGGGTTGACCAGAGCATTTCTATCCGCTTTGATTATCCCAAAGGCGTCACGGCTTCAATATTTGCCTCTTTTGTGGCTGCCTCTGGTTTGGGCACCGACATTTTTTGTGAATTTGGCGCGCTTCGATTACGAAGATCGAGTGCGGTAGATCAGTCGCTTGATGTTGAAAGACCAGGTTCAGAGGTTAAGCATTATAAATGGGATGCGGATGTCTGCGGTTTAAAACAGGAGGCTGCCGAAGCGATGAAGTGTTTGGATGGAAACCGTCTCGATAGCGATATTATGCCACATTCGATGAGTCTAAAATTGATCAGGACATTGGATATCATTCGCCATAAGGCAGAAATCATTTATCCGGAAAGGGATTAAAACAAGAAAGCCCGCTAAAATTTAGCAGACTTTCAGTTAATATCTACTTGTAATTATTCCGGAGAGATTGCGTCGGTAGGACAAACTTCAGCGCAAGAGCCACAGTCGGTACAAAGTTCACTATCAATTTTGTAGATTTCACCTTCGCTGATAGCTTCTACAGGACACTCGTCGATGCAAGTTCCGCAAGCGATACATTCGTCAGAAATTTTGTAAGCCATAACTAACTTGATTTTTTGTTTATGATTATTTTTTACTTTTTCAAATTAACGTCGCAAAGTTATAAAGAATGGACAAAAAACAAATTCGATTTTCAATTTTTACTTAGTTTAAATAGTGAATTTTTTGCATATGTTTTTTAACGGATCTAAAATTCACAGGTGTTCAATCTTCTTTTTCAGCTGTAAAGTAAGCGCAATAAGGCTGCAGACCGCATTCTTTACATTTTGGTTTCCGGGCAACACAAACATATCTGCCGTGCAAAATCAGCCAATGGTGGGCAATCGGTATCATCTCCTCAGGGATGTTTGCGATCAGTTGTTTCTCAGTTTCAAGGGGAGTTTTTGAGTTGACTGCCAGTCCGATACGTGCTGCCACCCTAAAGACGTGCGTGTCGACGGCCATGGCTGGTTTATTAAAAATTACCGAGGCTATCACACTCGCAGTTTTTCGTCCGACACCAGGTAATTTGATTAATTCATCCACCTCATCAGGCATGACACCATTATAATCGGCGATAAGTTTGCGGGCCATTCCAACCAAGTGCTTTGCTTTATTATTGGGGTAGGAACACGACCTGATATATTCAAAAACTTCGTCAGGCTCAACTTCAGCGAGCTTTTCGGCAGTGGGAAAACGCTTAAGTAGTTCTGGAGTGATCAGATTTACGCGTTTGTCGGTGCATTGTGCCGATAGAATTACGGCTACAAGCAACTCGTACGGACTGCGATAGTGCAGTTCACTTTCAGCAACAGGCATATTTACTTTAAACCATTCGATGACCTTCTCAAACCGCTCTTTTATTTGCATGGAATCTCTTTTAAGATGTGCGTTAAAATTAAGACACCTTTTGTAGATTTTCGTGTTAATTTTGCGTCTGTAATTTTAATTGTTTATGATCTCATACCTGCAAGTAGAAAATCTCACGAAATATTGGGGGGAATCGCCTCTTTTTGATGGAATTAGCTTTTCAGTTTTCGAAGGCCAAAAAGTCGCAATGATTGCCAAAAATGGCGCCGGAAAATCAACATTAATGGATATCATCGCAGGTTTGGAGACCCCCGATTCTGGCAAATCAACTTTGTCTAACGATATTTCAATCGGATACTTGCGTCAGAATCCGGATTTGAATCCCGAGGATACGGTGCTTGAAGCTGCTTTTAACTCGAACGGGGAATTAATTCAGGCTGCAAAGAACTACGAAAAGGCACTTGAAAGTCACGATCCGCATCTGTTAGATGATGCGATGGAGAGAATGAATGTGCTGAATGCATGGGATTTTGAACTTCGGATTAAGCAAATTCTGACGCAGTTGAAGATCACAGACGTAAATCAACAAATCAAATTTCTTTCGGGAGGGCAGAAAAAAAGAGTCGCACTGGCTCATATTCTGATTGATGAACCCGATTTTTTGATTCTTGATGAGCCTACCAACCACCTCGACCTGGAGATGATTGAATGGCTCGAAAAATACCTCGAAAAAGCCAAAGGTACCTTGTTTATGGTAACGCACGACCGGTATTTTCTTGATCGTGTTTGTAATGAAATAATTGAATTAGAAGATAATACAATATATAAGTACAAAGGGAACTACTCTTACTACGTCGAGAAAAGAGAAGAGCGTATCTCATCAATGAATGCCGAAATCGACCGTGCCAAGAACCTGTTTCGCACCGAACTGGAGTGGCTGCGTAAAATGCCGCAAGCACGAAGTCACAAATCAAAGTATCGTACTGAAGCTGCCTATAAATTGCAGGAGAAGGCTTCGCAGCGTCGCGTGGAAGATGAGGTTGAACTTACCGTACAGGGGAAGCGGCTTGGAAGTAAAATCCTTAATGTGAAGAGTCTTTGTAAATCTTTTGATGACCTGGTAATATTGGATAAGTTCAGCTACAACTTTGCCCGACTCGAGAAAATAGGGATCATCGGAAAAAATGGCAGTGGCAAAACGACTGTGTTAAATATGCTGACAGGTGCCCTGCGGCCCGACTCCGGTACCATTGATGTAGGCGAGACGATCAGCTTTGGCTATTATCGCCAGGACGGAATTAGCTTTAATCCGGGCGATCATGTGATTGATGTGATTAAAGAGATCGCCGAAGTGGTTGATATGGGAAACGGAAACAAGATGACCGCATCCCAGTTTCTGAATTATTTCCTTTTTCCGCCTGAATCGCAGTTCAATTTTGTTGAAAAGTTGAGTGGAGGTGAAAAACGTAGGTTGTACCTCTGCACAATACTGATGCGAAATCCGAATTTCCTGATTCTGGATGAGCCAACAAACGATTTGGATATCATGACATTAAATGTGCTTGAAGACTATCTTCGCAATTTTCAGGGATGTGCAATAGTTGTTTCGCATGACCGGTTTTTTATGGATAAGATTGTCGATCATTTATTTGTGTTCGAAGGAGATGGACTTATCAAAGATTTTCCGGGAAATTACTCCGATTACCGCGATTGGATTGATGCTAAAGAAAAAGAACAGCGCGTGCCTGAAAAGAAGGAAAAAGTCGTGAAACCCAAGCCGGTTAAAGAGGGTAATCGCAAATTAAGCTTTAACGATAAACGAGAGTTAGAGCAATTAGAGGATGACATTGCACTGCTCGAGGAGGAAAAAAGTGTAATTGAATCAGCGATGAATTCTGGCGACTGCCCTGCAGAAGAACTTGTCATTAAATCGCAGCGCCATGGCGAAATCAGGGATTTACTGGACGATAAAGAGTTGCGTTGGCTGGAATTGAGTGATCAGGAATCGTAATCCACTGAATGGTTAAATTAATTGCAGATCGTTTTTAGTTGGTCAACGAGTTCAAGTCGGTTTACGATTGAATTTGGCTCCAAAATTGTTCCGGGCGCCAAAACTGCATTCGCGCCAATTATTGAATTATCTCCAATCAGGGAGCCAAATTTCTCGGAACCGGTTTCAATAATTATTGATTTATGGAGGACGGAAATTTTCTTGTCTGCTCTTTCGTTATAGTGGTTAGCGGTCACTGCTCCAGCTTCAAAATTCACCTTGCATCCAATGATACTATCGCCGATGAAATTGAAGTGGGCAATGGAGCTATCAGAACAAATAATGCTCGTTTTGATTTCGCAGCCAGGCCCTATCCGAACCGATTTATCCAAATATACGCCGCCCCTTAAATAGGCGTTGGCTCCAACGAAACAATTTTCTCTAACAATTATTGGCGCTTTTAATGTAACTCCTTGTTCAATTATAGCTGTTTTATGAATGGCAATGCCATCTTGAATATCAAAATTAGTGTCAAGTTTTAAAATATGCTCGTTTAAAATTGCTGCCAGATTTTCTGTTATCTCCCAGGGATGTAAATTTGATTTAATTGAAAAAATGGCAGGAAACTGTTTGATGAAATTGTCGATTGAAATTGTAGTTGGTTTATCCATTGTTTTATATTGCTTTTAAATACAATTAGATACATCCGCAAACGAATCCTTCTGCCAGCCCTTCGAGTAATTCTTCAACTTTGACAGCTTCCACTTCAGATCCACGACAGGCATCGCAGACAGGTAAATTTACTTTTGGATGATAGGTGATATTTTTGGTTAGTAGGGGCTTTCCACAAGCGAAACAAAGGACCGATGGTGTTAGCATTTTAATTCAATCCGAAATGATGATCATCCGTTAAGTCGGATGTTTCATAACTCTCCCGTTCCATTATAAATAAGCCGCCTGTACCCTCTGCATCACGACTATTTCCCGATATTTTCCCATTTGGCAAAAGTTCTCCCTCCCAGGTATCTAGCTCATAGATAATATCTTCGTCGCTAAATAAAATTTCGCAGGAATGTGATTTGAGGTTGATTTTTGTGCCGTTGATCCTACCCGCAACTTCCTGCTTTACGATAAACGTTTCTTCACCATCAATTTGCTCCGAAAAACGCAGAACTCCTTTCAGATGACTCCCTTTTTGGTTAATTTCAGCGTAACCACTGTCTTTACCAAATCCGAAATCTTCTTCAAATCGCCAGCGTCCTGTAAGATTTATTTTCTCGGGCATCACTCAATTATTTCAATCGTAAATTTAAAATATATCCTCAAAATTTATGCCTCAAAATTAACCATTATTAGAAATATTCAAATCATGATCTTTCTTAACCTTTAAATAACAGAGGCCATTCTGATTAGATGGCCTCTGAATTAGAATATCTGAAATGATTTTTTATTTCACGTAAGAAGCATTATTTAAGAAATCAAAACTTTTCTGAACGCTTACAAATGGTTCGAAATCATATCTTTCTACTTCAACAAAACAAACTTTGGTGCCGGCTTTCGCTTTGTTTTCGTAAATTGGTTTGAAATCAATCAGACCACTTGCACCGATCTCTTTTTCATCTTTAATGTGCAGTAGTTCAAATCTTTTTGGATATTTATTGAAATACTCAACAGCATTTTGGCCACCTTTGTAAATCCAGTAAACATCCAATTCAAAAGTTACTTTTTTGGGGTCGGTGTTTTTAACCATATAATCATAAACGAGGTCGTCAGCATCAGTGACCTTCGTAAATTCCTTATTGTGATTATGATAGCCGAAGCGAATTCCAGCAGCATTGCATTTCTCGCCGATGGCGTTAAAATAATCGCAGGTTTTTTTCAATGCTTCGAGATTTTTGTATGGATAGTCTCCCATAGATGGTTTAACGATGTACTTGCAACCTGCTTTTTTGTGCGCTGCAATTGCCATATCCCACCAGATCATAGCTGCATCCCATGATGCCTGATCGCCCGTATAGTTTGCACCTGTGTGTGAACTTACCAGTTTCATTCCGTTTGCTTCAAGAAGGGCTTTAAAAGCTTCGGGCTCCATTCCATAAAATTTACCATTGTCAAAGCTTGCAGCTTCCATCGATGTGTAACCGATTTTCCCCATTTTTTCGATCGTACCTTTTACGTCCTTTTTCAGATCATCACGAAGAGAATACATCTGAAGACCGATGTCTTTCTTCTTTTTAGCAAAAGATGACTGCGATAATCCACCGAGAATAAATGTAACCAATGCTATAATTGCCAATGGTTTAATAAGATTTGTTTTCATGCGATTAAAAATTTTAAATAATTTAGTATGAATGTTTTTTAATTAAAAAGCGAATGAGGCAAAATTAAAGTTATAATCTGTTTAAACAAAATTATTCTGTTGGTATATTATATGCAGCCTCATTGCTTTGAGGAGCCTTTTGTTTTTAATTGATTTTTGCCGATTATTTACTAAGTTTAAACTTTGGTTCGTGTCAGGTCCTCCCATTTTGTAAACTGCTCTGTTTCTATTGCTTAATTAGTGAGAGGCGATAACGTCACGAACTTATTTCGGACAACTTATAAACAAGGGACATAACTTTGAGAAAAGATGAAAATTAATCAATTGACTTGTATGGGTTTGTGTGGTTTTTTGACGGTATCATCAATTCATGCCAGCGAACCTGCCGGGAAGAATTTCAAGCAGAAACGGCTTCCAAATATTGTCTTAATATTGGCCGATGACTTAGGTTATGGCGACCTTAACTGCTATGGCGCAACACAGTACTTGACTCCAAATCTTGACAAACTTGCATCCGGCGGCGTACGATTCACTAATTTTTATGTCTCACAAGCCGTTTGCAGTGCCTCGCGTGCTGCTTTGCTGACTGGATGCTATTCCAATCGGGTTGGGATTGGCGGTGCCTTGTTTCCCACCTCACAAATCGGATTAAATCCCAAGGAAGAAACAATTGCTGAAGTACTTAATAAAAGTGGCTATACGAGTGGCATTTTCGGAAAGTGGCATTTGGGTTATCAGCACGAGTTCTTACCATTGCAACAGGGTTTTGCTGAATACCTTGGTTTACCCTATTCGAATGATATGTGGAAATATAACATTGACGGATCTGTTGCCACGGCTGAGCAAAATAAAAATAAAGCAAACTATCCTCCACTTCCATTGATTGATGGAAATGATGCTGTAAAAGAAATAGTTACAATGGAGGATCAGGCACAACTTACAACGATGTATACCAATCGCGCTGTTTCGTTTATCGAAAAACACAAGGAAGAACCTTTTTTCCTCTACCTCCCTCACTCAATGCCTCATGTGCCAATAGCTGCTTCTGATAAGTTCAAAGGTAAAAGTGAACAAGGAGTTTATGGCGATGTATTAATGGAAATTGATTGGTCGGTAGGACAAGTTCTGCAAACCCTAGAAAAATACGGACTTACGGATAATACACTTGTTATTTTTGTCTCCGATAATGGCCCCTGGCTTAATTTTGGAAATCATGCCGGTTCTGCGGGTGGACTTCGTGAGGGGAAAGGGACAAGTTGGGAAGGTGGTCAGCGGGTTCCGTGTATTATGAAATGGCCCGGTCATATACCCAATGGTATGGTCTGTAATAAGATAGCTTCCACAATTGATATTCTTCCAACTTTGGCTTCTATTTCGGATGCACCGCTTCCAATCAACAAAATTGATGGTGTCAATATACTTTCGTTGATGTCAGGTGATCAGAAGGCGAACCCGCGTGAAGTGTTTTTGTATTACTATAACTCGAATTGTCTCGAGGCTGTCCGGAAAAATCAATGGAAACTGGTTTTTTCTCATCGGTCTCAAACTTATGAAGGTTTTGCCCCAGGGAAAGACGGCATTGGCGGAAAAACCGGCAATGTTCAGGTGGAACCTGCCCTTTATGATTTGCGACGTGATCCGGGCGAACGATACGATGTAAAAGACCTTAATCCTGAAATTATTGTGGAACTCATGAAGATCGCCGATGAAGGAAGATATGATCTTGGCGACGGGATTTTAAATATCAAAGGTGCCAATGTGCGGGAGCCGGGGAGAATTAGTGCTCAGTAAATTAAGACTAAGTTTTAAATATGACTATTCTAAGAAAAGGAATTCTATTTGTTCCGATAGCAGTATTAATGCTGGTGTTCACAGGTGATCTAACCGCCAGGACAAAAAAGAAAGAACCGCCCAAAGTTCAGACGGGACTTAGTGAACGCGAATACCTTGTAAATATTTTAATTAAAATTGCAGATCCTGTGCTGGAGTCATTGAGCAAAAATCAGCTAAAAGAGCGGATGCCAGTTGAGTCTGCTCCAAATCAGGAGGCCGACCGGAAAAATTACTCTTACCTTGAAGCACTTGGCAGGACGCTAGCCGGTATGGCTCCCTGGCTCGAATTGGGTCCAGATGATTCAACGGAAGGGAAATTGCGCGAAAAATATATTTTGCTGGCATTACAAAGTATCCGAAATGCTACTGATCCTGAATCGGTTGATTTCATGAATTTTACAAAAGGAGGACAACCGCTTGTTGATGCAGCTTTTTTGTCTCAGGCTTTGCTCCGGGCACCAAATCAGCTTTGGGGACGATTAAGCTCACTGGATAGAGAGCATGTAATTAATGCATTAAAATCAACAAGGATAATAACACCCGGTTATAGTAACTGGTTGTTATTTAGTGCTGAAGTTGAGGCTTCATTGCTGAAATTTACAGGTTCGTGCGATCGCATGCGCATCGATTATGCGGTCAGAGAACATTTGAATTGGTATAAAGGCGATGGATTGTATGGCGACGGACCCAACTTTCATTTCGATTACTACAATAGTTTTGTGATACACCCCATGTTACTGGAGGTGCTTCGGACCCTTAAGGATGCAGGCGATCATGTCGATGCGAATTATGATCTTGTGCTTCAGCGCAGCCGAAGATATGCTGCTATTCAGGAACGACTTATCTCGCCCGAAGGAACCTATCCCATCGTGGGACGTTCGATTGCCTATCGCTTCGGCGCATTTCAGGTACTTGCCAAAATGTCACTTTTGCATGCGCTACCCGAAAACGTCTCACCTCAGCAGGTACGCGCAGCACTTTATACATTGATTAAAAGGCAGATTGAAGTGCCCGGAACTTTCGATGAAAATGGGTGGCTTACGATTGGAGTGGCTGGTCACCAGCCCAATACGGGAGAAGGATATATCTCAACTGGAAGCCTTTACCTTTGCACTGCGGGATTACTGATGCTTGGTTTGCCGGTTACAGATCCTTTCTGGCAGGGTGAGGATGAGAAATGGACTTCCAAAAAAGTGTGGGATGGTGAATATTTTCAGATAGATCATGCATTATAAGGATTGAGGGAGGAGGATCTAAGTGCAATTTGTGTAAATCATGAATCATTTTGTCTATTGATAGTATTGAAGTTCAAGGTATCTTTGAAAAGATTATTTCTAATAACGACCTGGTTAACTGTTTAATTTGAATCGAAAATGAAAAACACCAAAATGTTGGCGACATTGGGACTTTGCTCGGTGGGGTTGATTCCTAACAGTTACGGACAAACTAAAGAGCAAAAACGTCCGAACATCCTTTTTATTATGAGCGATGATCATGCTTACCAGGCGATTAGTGCATATGGATCTGGACTGAATTCGACTTCGAATATTGATCGGATTGCCAAAGAGGGGGCGATTTTCACCCGGGCATTTGTAACCAACTCAATTTGCGCGCCAAGCCGGGCAGTGATGCTCACAGGTAAATATAGCCACTTGAATGGAAAAACCGACAATGTTGGTGGTTTTAACTGGAACCAGATGATATTTCCTAAACTATTGCAACAAAATGGTTATCAGACTGCTTTAATCGGAAAGATCCATCTCGACGGTAATCCCCAGGGTTTCGATTATTCGAATGTGCTGCCCGGACAAGGGAATTACTACAACCCTGACTTTATCGAAAATGGCGTCCGTAAACAATATCCCGGTTATGTGACAACGTTGACAACTCAGTTCGCACTTGACTGGCTCGATAAAAAACGCGATAAATCCAAACCTTTCTGCTTGCTTTATCACCAAAAAGCGCCCCATCGTAATTGGTTACCCGAAGAGAAATACCTGAACCTTTACGAAGATCGCGATTTCCCGTTTCCCGAGAATTTCTTTGATGATTATGCCGGTCGCGGAACTGCAGCTCATACGCAGGAGATGGGAATCGTCAAAGAGATGATGTGGGGACATGATATGAAGTTTGAGAATGATCCTTACACAGGTGAACCAACTAATTTCGTTCAGGATATAAAACGGATGGACGATCAGCAACGGAAGGCCTGGCGCGCGGCATATAATGCAAAAAATGAAGAATTTATAAAGGTTAAACCTCAAGGCCGCGATTTGGCAAAATGGAAATACCAGCGGTATATTCGCGATTATCTCAAAGTAATTAAGTCAGTTGATGATGGAGTAGGTGAGGTGCTTGACTATCTTGATAAAAATGGTCTGACAGAAAATACAATAGTTGTTTATACTTCTGATCAAGGTTTTTACTTGGGTGAGCATGGGTGGTTTGACAAACGGTTTATGTACGAAGAATCCTTCCGGACGCCGTTGTTAATCAGATATCCAAAGGAAATTAAACCGGGAACGGTTATCACACAAATGGTTCAGAATCTTGACTTTGCTCCAACATTTTTGAATTATGCAGGAGTAAAGGCTCAAAAAGAGATGCAGGGTGAATCGTTTCGAAAGGTGTTAAGCGGTGAATCGATGAAATGGAGAAATGCGATCTATTACCATTATTATGAATATCCCGGTGTACATGCTGTCAAGCGTCATTATGGCGTGAGGACCGAGCGATACAAGCTCATTCATTTTTATTACGATATTGATGAATGGGAAATGTACGATCTTGAAAAAGATCCGCACGAGATGAAAAGCGTTTATAATGATCCTGCTTTTGCGGAAATTCAAGCAGATCTTCTGAAAAAATTGAAAGAACTTCGTGTGAAATATAAAGATACGGATGAAGTTACACAATCGTTTTTACCAAAAAAGAAGAACTAATATTTTTTCAAACTCAATAATTATCAAGTTTATGAAACGAACCAACAGCTATTTGAGGATCGTAGCCCTCTTCATGTTATTCAGCGGGTTTGCTTTATCTGCGATCGCCAAAAACGAGGTGAAGCAGTTAATTTGCGAATACAAAACAAATCCGCTTGGTATTGATGTTCTCAAACCCCGGCTCAGCTGGCAGCTGGTATCTGCTGACAAAGATGTAATGCAAACCGCTTATGAAGTGAGGGTTGCAGAATCATCATCCAAATTGAATTCAAACAAATTGATTTGGTCGACGGGTAAAGTAAATGGATCGCAGTCTGTCGATGTGGTATACGATGGACCAGCTTTGGTTTCGATGCAGCAACTCTACTGGCAGGTTCGCATATGGGATAATAAGAATAAGGCAACAGCCTGGAGTGAACCTGCATCATGGGAAATGGGGATTCTTCAACCTTCAGATTGGAAAGCTTCCTGGATTTCGATTGGCACTGAAAAGGAGGTAGATGGCTCAAAACCTGCCCAATATTTCAGGAAGGAGTTCACAACTGCAAAAAAAGTGAAATCGGCCCGCCTTTATGCGACCGCACTTGGTCTGTATCAATTACATTTCAATGGTGCAAGAGTAACCTCCGACCTTTTTACACCGGGTTGGACCAGCTATAATAAGCGTTTGCAGTACCAGACTTACGATGTAACATCAATGCTAAAAGGCCAGAATGCCATTGGCGCTGTCCTTGCTGATGGCTGGTATCGCGGGAATATTGGATTTTCAAAACAGCACAATTATTATGGAAAAAAGTTAGGACTTCTGCTGCAGTTGCAGATAACTTATACTGATGGAACTACAGAGATCATTGGTTCTGATAATAGCTGGAAAGTAACCGCAAATGGACCGATTATTGAATCCGATATTTATAATGGAGAACTTTATGATGCACGTCTTGAATTGACAGGATGGGATCAGACAGGTTATGATATGACAAAATGGGAAAGTGCCGCCCCATTGAGTCAGTCGAAGGATATCCTGATTGCGCCTCAGGGCGTTCCCGTGAAAGCAATTCAGGAAATCAAACCGATCAAACTGCTTGTCACCCCCAAGGGCGAAAACGTATTCGACATGGGTCAGAATATGGTAGGATGGGTAAGATTGAAAGTGACAGGAAAAAAAGGAGACAAGGTAACGCTGAAATTTGCCGAGGTGCTCGATAAAGCAGGCAATTTTTACACTGATAATCTTCGCGCAGCAAAATGCACAGATAATTATATATTGAAAGGTGAAGGAACAGAGATTTATGAACCCAACTTCACATTCCATGGTTTCCGGTTCGTGAAAATTGAAGGATTAGAGGCTGCTCCAACACTTGATCAAATTACGGGAGTTGTGATTCATTCTGATATGAAACCAACCGGAACTTTCAGTTGTTCTGATACTTTAATAAATCAACTTCAACACAATATTCAGTGGGGTCAGAAAGGGAATTTCCTTGACGTACCCACCGATTGTCCGCAACGTGACGAACGGCTTGGCTGGACAGGCGATGCGCAGGTTTTTAGCATGACTGCTGCTTTCAATTTCGATGTTGCTGAATTTTATACAAAATGGCTGGGAGATATAACTGCTGATCAGTTACCAAATGGTAAAGTTCCCCATGTGATACCGGATGTTCTAAACGGTGAAGGTGGTTCAACAGCCTGGGCTGATGTTTCAGTCATTGTTCCTTGGACAGTTTATCTTTCCTATGGTGATCAACGTATTTTAGAAACTCAATATCCGAGCATGAAAGCATGGGTTGGTTACATGACAAGCAGAGCAAATGCAAATCATCTCTGGTTAGGCGATGCTCATTTTGGTGATTGGCTCGCTTTTGCTTCTTCAAATTCAGACTATACAGGAGCTACTACAGAAAAGGATCTTATAGCAACGGCATATTATTGCTATTCAACTAATTTATTGGGCAAAATTGCAACAATTCTTGGTCATAAGGAGGATGCTGAAAAATATCAGCAACAAGTCGTTGAAATCAAAAAAGCCTTTAACCACGAATTTGTAACGCCAAGCGGAAGGTTGGTTTCTCATACCCAAACTGCATATGCACTTGCATTGGCATTTGATCTTCTTCCCGAAAACCTGGTTCCTAAAGCTGCAGAATACTTTGCAAATGATGTTCAAAAATTTGGCCACCTGACCACGGGATTTGTCGGAACGCCGCTGTTATGCAAAACACTTTCGGCCATTGGTCGCGATGATCTGGCATTTATGTTATTGAATAACAAGAAATATCCTTCATGGCTATACCCGGTTTTGCAAGGGGCTACTACAATCTGGGAACGTTGGGATGGTCAGAAACCTGACGGCTCTTTTCAGGATGTGGGGATGAATAGTTTCAATCACTATGCTTATGGCGCTATCGGCGAATGGCTTTACAGACATGTTGCCGGTATTGATATTGATCCAAATCATCCAGGGTATAAACATATCCTGCTTGCACCTCATCCAGGTGGTGGACTCAAGAACGCAAATGCCGAAATCATAACACTTTATGGTAAAGTGGGTTCAGCGTGGAAATTTGAAAACGAAAATTTTGTTTACGAAGTGTTGATTCCTGCAAATACTACAGCAACTGTTACTTTACCTTTTGCCAAAGCGGAACAGGTAACGCTGGATGGTTTGCCTGTTAAGGCAGGTGTTCAAAAAGGCAATGAATTTCAGATTAATCTGGGTTCTGGCAAATACCTTTTTAGCTATCCGGCTCAGGCTTTAATTGACGCTACTGCAGAGAAGAAGAAATAAATTAGGTTGTTTTATCTTCGTTTATCAGCGAAATTAGTGGGTAGTTTAAATTCCCCGCTGATTTCGCTGATTTTCATTAATGATTTTTTGTACAATATAAATTCATTAAACCAAAACGTTAATTTTGAAACGGCAACTGAAAATGACTCTGTCAATCCCTATAACTGAGATATATTTATCGGGTTTTCACCAATAAAGTGCTCCAGAATTTTACCGGATCATTACGTTTTGCCCTTTTGTATCGAATCATTTTAAAACGAAGCCTTATATATGTCAGTCGGAGTGAGTTGGTTTTTCGGTTACAGAAATTCAGTATTTTATCAATGACTAAACTTTATTAGGGTGAACAGCCTGAAAAACAAGGATGTGAATTAAATGATGACTGATTATTCAATATAAACGAAAGGTTTGGCTTTTGCAGTCAATAAAATAGGGGCGAAATTTATGCCATTCAAATTGCACGAATTCAGTTGTTTACCTTGAGAATTAAAAAAGATGTTTTTAAATCCTGTTAATTTGTTAATCTGTTTTCAGACTAAAAAAAAACGTTTATATTTGCATCCGCTTAGCAGAAACAACTATACTGTTTGATTTTTATTAAAATCAGTTGGCTGGAAAGGTTTGGCAAAAAAGATGTATGCGGGAATAGCTCAGTTGGTAGAGCACGACCTTGCCAAGGTCGGGGTCGCGAGTCCGAGTCTCGTTTCCCGCTCAGATTAAAACAAACGTTCATATATTGGTGCATTTTAAGCGGGAATAGCTCAGTTGGTAGAGCACGACCTTGCCAAGGTCGGGGTCGCGAGTCCGAGTCTCGTTTCCCGCTCATAGTAATGCCCAGGTGGTGGAATGGTAGACACGTTGGACTTAAAATCCAATGGCCATTACGGTCGTGCGGGTTCAAGTCCCGCCCCGGGTACGATTATGCTCCGATAAACATTTGAAATACAATGCTTTATCGGAGTTTTTTGTTTTGCTACTGAAACATTACTGAAAATTTTCTTTTTTGCCCTGAATTCTGAGCATTTACTGGGTTATTTCCAAGAATAAAAACGGGACATACCATAAAAAAAATACGGCATGGTGTTTCATCTTTGAGTGAAAATTACGCCTGTTTGAGGTTGATTCATTCTTTACCATTTTTATTTATTGGTTTTAGTTTCGCATCAACTCTTTGCCGCATTTAACACCGTCTTCATTTTGATGATTCTGGCTATTCTTTTTTATACTTAATTCAGCATCTTCTTCGAAGCTAAATACGCTATACCGGGTTGGCAACCACCCATTAATAAATTGATATCAGGAATTGACCTGGCAGTACCACTTTTTTTCCTCAAGGGGCATCCTCGATACGAGATCGTTTACCCGTTTTCGACAGACAAAGACAGATTTTGAAATGGAAATTCATATTTGTTCGGACAGGAAAGCATACTGAAAATGGCAATCCCAGTAATTAATAAAATATTTTTTTCGCGAGCTTCATCTTTGAATTGTTACTATTTATTAATCGTTGTTATTTTTTACCTTGTGATACCTATTGTACCTTCAAAAAACAGCAGAGCTATTTCAAGTGGGTCTTCCATATTTTCTTGATGGTTTCTTCCTGCGAATAACCAACAGGGCATGATGGGCTTTTGGTGTTGGCAAAATAAGTACGCAACGTTTTGTTGGGGCACGATATCATCCGACATGCCGGCATTTGCAGGTGTCCGTTCGGGTCTGTTTTTTTAATCCAGTCAAAGGCGTATTCGAGCCATTTATTTCTGGCATCTTCCTTCTGAGTTGCAAACCAAGATATTTCGTCCCAACCCCATATAAAAATGGTGGTAGTATCGGCCGTATTCGTACTTCTGGACCTTCCGTAGTTATCAAATTCAACAAGATATGGCAGACTTTTGCAACTCCATCCACTGGGCGAGATACATCCTTTGCTCCTGTTAAAGATGGCATCCAAATGGTTTACCTTTAATTCAGCTTCATTTGGTTTTTCAGGAATACCTTTTATTCGTAGCGGGAATGAGTTAAAATCAAGCAGGCTTTTGCCATTCCGGATGAACCCTCCGGTTGGAACATGTCCATCGAACAAAACGCAGTGCCGACGAGCATGTATTTTGGCGTAGGCGCGCACTTTGTCCAGAAATTCCGCATAAATTTGATGATCCTTATCGTCCGCCCCGATGAGTCCGACTTGTCCCAGATGAAAAGCCTCGCAGCCGATGTTGATGTATGAAACGGTCAGATAATAAAACCAAAGCCTGGTTTCCAGATTATTAATGATCGGAACACCCCCTCTGCCACCGGATTGGGCAGGTCTGTTGGCTCTTTTGATAATCGAATCGCAACGGAAGGTACGCTCCTCAACAGGAAGATTAAAATCAGTAAAAACCCAGGCCGGTATTTTAAGGTTATTGATGTCGCTGGTAACCTGCTCGAATAAGCAACCCTGGAAAATGATCTCAGGATCAAACGCATGTAATTGATCGATTAACCCTTTGGCATAGACAAATAATTCCGGATCATTAAATTTGCTTTCTTCACCCCAGCGATAGATCGCCCTGCCAATGAATTTTACCCCCATGTTCTTAATCATCCGGATATCGTCTTCCCTATATGGGAACTCATAGTCTTCAGGTTTGCCAGGAACTAAAAAATATCCCATGGTAATAGACCTGTCCAGGTAGTTTTCCAATACTTCCCTGGAAATGCTGCCGTCGAAACTAAATTTTCCGGAACTCTTGAATGAGCGCTTTTGAGCAGCATTTGCCAGTGGTAAGATCAGCGAGAATAGAGCAATATAGCATATTGCCAACAGGTAACTCTTTCTCAAAATTTTTCTCCTGTGATTGCCTTTTAATTCAGATAATTGTAAATAGTTTCTCATTGGAAAAATCATTTTGATATTTGAACTAATCCATCTTTTTAGACTATAATTTGGTCTGAATAACTTTCTGAATAGTTCCATCCGGATTAAAATACAACTTGTCAACACAAACCGACCTTAAATTTCCCTTGCCCGAAATAGACTTGTTGTGATAAAAAGCGTACCACTGTCCTTTGAATTCAACGACAGATCCATGACTGGTATCGCAACCGGTTGGTTCAAGGTAAACACCCTTGTATTCCCACGGGCCCAGCGGATTTTTGCTGATAGCATAACGCAACTGGTTTTCTCCTCGATTGTTGTCGGCGTAGGTCAGGTAATAGATCCCTTTCCGTTTAAACAGCCAGGCTGCTTCGTGAAAATCTTCCAATCCGGTCATTTCCTGAATTTTGCCATCAATTTCCATCATGTTATCCTTCAGTTTTCCACCTTGACATTTACTTCCTCCCCCATAAATAAGGTAAGCCTGTTTGTCGTCATCAACAAACACGCAAGGATCAATCATTGCAAATCCACCTACTTCGGGAATATAGCTTTGACTTGTAAAATCGCTGGCCGGTTTTTTGCTGGTTGCAACTCCAATTTTCCAGGTTTTGTTCCAGTCTGTGCCGCTTGGATGAGGAAAATAGAAGTAATAAGTGCCATTTTTATAAGCGCAATCAGGAGCCCACATAAAACCACCTTCGGGTCGTCCCCACGAAACCTGACTTGAATTCAGAATTTCTCCGTGGTCTTTCCAATTTTTCATGTCTTTTGTCGAAAAAACATGGTATTTATCCATCAGATCGCACCCGCGTGGCGGATCAACATCGTGCGACGCATAGATGTAAAGACGACCTTTCCAAACGTGAGCCGATGGATCGGCAGTGTAAATTTCCGTAATAATCGGATTCTTCTGGGCAAAACATCCAAGATATAAAAATGTAAATACCGCTACCACAATAATAATCTTTTTCATTTTTGATTTTTTTTTATTTTGTTCTTTTTTGATCAAGGTTTAAGTTCATTTATTTCCCATTGAGAAATGGTTTTGAATCCAGTTGGACCAGGTGTACTGCGCATTAAGCCATTCAGCCAGAAGAAGTTTTCGAAGTGCTTGTTCATAATCGATTCGCCAGCGCCAACTGCAATGGGTTCTGGCCAAACCTGGTCTGCTCCATATCCACCACGCGCTGCCGACTGGATATCAGGAATATAATTCGGCCATGTTCCTTCTCTCCAAGTATAACCAAACAGGAATGGTGTTGCATCGGCTTCCCTCAACCTCTTTTTCAAATTCAGTTGCAACCGGATGAAAGGTTCTCCCGGACAAGTAGCAATGACAATCTTATTGTTGATCAGAATAGTAGAAATATGAATGTCGTATTTGGCATCCTTCTTAAAACGGCCAATAAAATGAAGCGAGTCGTCCAACCACTTCATATCTGCCTTTTCCTGAACAGAAGGGGCCAGCGATTGAGTCAGTTTTATTGCTTCCCAGGCCAATAAACTACCAACACGTTCAATTGTCCTGTAATCTGATTTAAAAGGATCATCCTGTCCTTTGCGACGCGAACTGATAATCAATGATTCGATATCGCCACCAGCTCCCTGAACAAATAGACAGGTTGCTCTGCCCCCAAATGCTTCTTCAACTTTTCTGCAAGCAACACCAGGATAATCGGCAGAAGTTTCATAATTGCTGCAAACGATATCCGCATGCATGGCATAATTCATCATGATAGCCCTGGTCTGACCGTTCAGATCTTCAATTTTTATTACTCCCACCTCCTTGTCAACCGGCCCAAACGGGATACGTTCAGGATTTTCACCAATGTAATGTTCATCCGTAAACCAGGATTCACGCGAATGTCCATCTTCACGTCGAACCAATCGGTTGAACCCCAATTGCGGAAAGCTCCGGTGACCCGCAGCTATTCTTGCCTCAAACATGCTCTGTGAAGCAAGGGCCAAACAGTTCATTATTTTACCTTCCAGAAATTTTGGATCATTGCTGATTGTCCCTGAATGAGTGTGTGAAGGGCAAAGAAATAATTCTTTTAACCCAAATTTATCTTTACAGACTTTCATCAAGCCCGCATTGGTGTATCCGCCTAAGTCAATTGAGACAAATGCAATTTTATTTCCTCCTGCTTCTAAGATCAAACTTCTGGCATATAGCGAATCATGAAATTGCTTTTGAGCATCAGGGGGGTAATATTTACTTTTGCTGTACCAACTAAAAAATTGGTTTCCGCTGCCGTTGAGCTCAAAGCAACCAACAAAGTGTATGTTAAGGCCAGAATACCAGTTAAAATTCTATTTTTCTTCATCTTTTAAATTTTTAAAAGCGATCTGTATCGTTTATATCAGGATCATTTTTTTAGAATTCATCAATCACTCTTCAACACGACCTTTGGTTTTATTCCCCCATAGCAGGTGATCATCATAGAACAAATTTAATGTTTTCAATTTTCGATTCGTCCAGTTCTATGCCAAACCCTGGTGTTCTGACAAAGAGATCATTCCATTTTTCGGAATATCTGGATTTTTGTCGAAATATTGATAATTCCACAACATCTTTTCAATTAAATATTCCGCCAAAGGGCAAGCCATATCCGGCTGGCTGGCAACCACATGCATTGCATTAAGCATGTGGTGCCCATGTGGGAATCACCTGTGCCCCGTAAACGGAAGCAATATAGCATCTTGACCAATTCGCTTACTCCGCCACACCATTCTGGATCGGCCTGTATAACGCGGACGGTTCTGTTTCTGCACCGAGCCCGAAAAAGGGCACTAACAGAAAAACAAATTCAAGAGACTGACTCGTCCTGACAAAAAGCGGCCAATCCGTAAAATAGAATTGAAAAATGAATTACTAAAAACCTCACGTAAATACTGATTTTAGAATATTCAAAAGTAACTAAATCCAAATGTAATTATTTGGTAACGTACAGTGAAAATTGAATTTAAAGCTGAATTGGCGACAATTGTGATGACATTTACAATAAACATAAAAATATTTCAGGAATAGGCAAAAGATTCTCACCGTCAAAGAACTCAAGTTTTCCGCTCACTATTCGTCAATTCATTAGCAATCAATTTCGCGTGTTACAACACCGTTTCAGCAGCCAGCAGTTGCATATCAGGTGGATAGCCGAATTTTCTTAAAATTCGTTTTACTGCAACTTTCAATTTGGCCTTTACGCTCTCTTTGATGGTCCAGTCAAGGGAGGCATTCTGCCTGATAGTTTCAGTTAAGACAACAGCCAATTCTCTTAATTTATCCTATGCCATCAGTTCTTTCGCACTTTTGTTGTTGGAAACGGCTGTTTAAAAAGCATATTCGAAGTCGGTCAAACCAAGATTGGAAGCTATTGGACCAACGATAACACGCTGGATTAAACCATGGATTATTCTTCGCTTAACTCCAGTCAGCATTATCTGTTGCATTGGATCTTTCCCTATTTCAGTTCCCCTCCTGTTAATTACTAAAACACTTAGATCGATATTCTGAAGTGAAGTAGAACTAGTGGCATTACTTTCGCTCATATGGGACTTTAACCCGCTAGACTTCAAGAACTAAGTGATAACTACCATTCATGGCTTACACAGAAGCCACCTGCCATAAGGATTTTGAAACTTTTTTGAAAATAAAGCGTAAAGTCTAAATTAACACTTCGTGGGAGGGTCAGTGGTTAAAATCTCGGCCTGCGGGTAGCGAAACGTTGGCAACCATTGTTTTATGATCACAAGAATGAATACCAAATTATTTCGTTCAAT
>Ga0075528_10000008_pt1 | contig 32502 bp, 33 predicted proteins | sample NGEPer16B_FD_76827 | JGI IMG/M metagenome (GOLD analysis project Ga0075528, IMG submission 76827) | Arctic peat soil microbial communities from the Barrow Environmental Observatory site, Barrow, Alaska, USA - NGEE Permafrost159B-16B | ecosystem: Environmental > Terrestrial > Soil > Wetlands >... | reverse complement strand
TCAAGGAAAATCTACCTTATGCCAAAGTTAGTGGCGGTATTTCAAATGTTTCCTTCTCTTTCCGCGGTAATAATACACTTCGTGAAGCATTTCATTCGGTGTTTCTTTATCATGCAATCGCAGCTGGACTTGACATGGGAATTGTCAATCCGGGAATGTTGCAGATTTACGATGAGATCCCCAAAGATTTGCTGGAATATGTCGAAGACGTAATCCTAAACCGCAGACCTGATGCGACAGAACGGATTCTGACCTTTTCTGAAAACATGAAAGAGGGCGAAAAGAAAGAGGATAAGGTTGAAGAGTGGCGTTCGTTCCCTGTAATTGAACGTATTCAGCATGCGCTTGTTAAAGGCATCACCGATTTTATTGAAGAAGATATTGTCGAAGTACTTCCGGAATACAACAGTGCCATCAGGGTGATTGAAGAGCCCTTAATGGACGGAATGAACAGGGTAGGGGACCTGTTTGGCAGTGGAAAGATGTTTCTGCCACAGGTGATTAAGTCGGCCCGCGTAATGAAAAAAGCGGTTGCCTTTTTACAACCTTATATCGAGCAGGATAAACTCAATCTGAAACAAGCACCTACTATAAAAAAGAAAATCCTGCTTGCCACAGTGAAAGGTGATGTGCATGATATCGGAAAGAATATTGTTGGCGTCGTGTTAGCCTGCAACAATTACGATGTGATCGATCTTGGCGTGATGGTTCCGGCAGAAACAATTCTGAATAAGGCCATTGAAGAGAATGTAGATATTATCGGACTAAGTGGTCTGATTACTCCTTCGCTCGAAGAGATGGCCCATGTGGCACATGAAATGGAACGTCGCGGATTTAAAATTCCGTTGATGATCGGTGGTGCAACGACTTCCAAAATACATACAGCTGTGAAAATTGCGCCTGAATACAGCAACACAGTTGTCTATGTGAAAGATGCCTCTCGTGCCGTTCAGGTAGTTGCAAACCTTTTGGCTGAAGATGCTGATTATCTTGCATCGATCAAAAGTGAATACAAGGAACTTCGTGCAACGCACAGCGCTAAAAAACCCAAAGAATATCTCACGATCGCTGAAGCAAGAGCCAATAAATTCAAACCGGAATGGAATGAGTCAATGGTTTATGCCCCTACATTTAAAGGAATTAAAGTATTTGATGATTATCCAATCGAAGAGTTGAGACGCGATATCGACTGGACCTTTTTCTTCCTTGCATGGGAGTTCAGGGGGAAATTTCCGGCCATTCTCGAAGATCCAAATCAGGGAGCTGAAGTACGGAAACTATATGACGAAGCGAATAATTTCCTCGATGAAATCATTGCCAAAAAGATGATCACCGCAAAAGGGATTTTCGGAATATGGCCTGCCAACTCAAGTGGAGATGATATTGAGCTTTATACGGACGAAAGTCGCCAAACTCTTGTTGGAAAGTTTTGCCATTTACGTCAGCAACAAAAAAGAAGTTCTGGCCTGCCCAATTATTGCCTGAGTGATTTCGTGGCACCAAAAAGTTCAGGAATTGCCGATTATTGTGGCGGATTTGCGGTTACCGCCGGAATCGGTGTTGCTGAGTGGGTTAATAAATTCAAAAAAGAGGGAAATGATTTCCAGGCGATTCTGCTCGAATCACTGGCCGACCGATTGGCGGAAGCTTTTGCTGAACGACTTCATGAAAGGGTAAGAAAAGAGTTTTGGGCATATGCGCCTGATGAAAATCTCTCGGCACTTGATCTGATTAACTGCAAATACCAAGGGATTCGTCCGGCTGCAGGTTATCCGGCATGTCCCGAACATTCCGAAAAACAAGTCCTATTTGATTTGCTGGGAGCCACCGAAAAAGCAGGTATTCAGCTTACAGAGCACTTCTCGATGTATCCGACAGCCTCGGTTTGCGGACAGTATTTTGCCCATCGTGATTCTGTCTATTTTGGATTGGAGCGTATTGCAAAAGATCAGGTTACCGACTTTGCACGCCGTAAAAATGTGCCGGTCGAATATGTGGAGAAATTCCTTCCTTCTAATTTGAACTATAAGATTTAAGTCAACTTAATTTCATCAACAGTCGTTTTTAAAAAATCGCGGCTGAAATAATCCGGATCAACGATTTCGCCATCCCAAATAACGATGTCGAGATCAATGGTTCGGGGACCAAATTTTGGAGCTGTACGATCGCGTTTTAACCGGTCCTCAATATATTTAAGATAACTCTTAAAATCAGCTATTTCCATCGTCGTTAAAATCTTTGCGGCTCCATTCAGAAAATCGGGTTGATCCGGAATGCCGATGGGAGAGGTTTTGATCAATGAAGAAACAGACACAAATTCCTGTTCCTGCCGCAAGAAAAACAGTGCAGCAGCAATGTTTTTTTCCGGATTGATATTAGAACCTATTCCAATGATGCATTCATGTTTCTTCATCGCCTGGTCTCCAATTCAACCGAAACAGACTCTGAAAACCGAAGTGCATGGGGTTTGTCAATTTCAACCTTCGCTCGCAGTACGCGCTCATCCTGCATCACCAATTGCAATACTTCGTTTGTTAATTTTTCAAGCAGATTAAACTTACTTTCTGATACAAACGCGATGATTGCCTTGGTGATTGCCTTGTAGTTATAAATTTCATCCGGATGATCGGTACTGACAGCCCTGGAGACGTCGACCTCAATTTCAATATTAATGATCACATCCTGCCGGTTTACGCGCTCCTCGGGGTTAAACCCAATAATTGTCCGAACGAGCAGATTTTTAATGCGGAAGATTGCCATCGCTTAAATATTAGGTTGATTCAATAGATGGGTTAAATATACGAAAATCACAACAGTTGTGCACCACCATCACAAAAGATCAGCTGACCGGTTAAATCTTCATTTCCAATGATATAATCGATGCTTTTAAGGATTGAAATCACTCCTGACGGTGTTTTCATTGGTGTCAGATCGGCAACTTCTTCAAGATAATGCTTATCTTTCCCCGCAGGTGCCAGAATCGCCCCGGGGGCGATTGCGTTGACACGAAATTGGGGAGCCAGTTGGAGCGCGGCCATTTTAGTCAACTCCCAAAGTGACTTTTTCGAAAGAGAGTAGGAGAGATAATCGCTCTTATTATTGGTAATCCTTGTATCTACAATATTAATAATCTGACCATTTGATGAATTATTTGCAAAATCGCGCATTAAAATAAACGGTGAAACCAAATTTACTTGTGTATGTCGGTTCAGTGATTCAGCTGAAGTCTCCTTAAATGAGGATGACTCAAAGATTGATGCACTATTAATCAGAAGATCAAGCTGGCCAAATCGATCAATAACTTGATTTATTAGTTTCTGCGTTTGATCAATAACACCCAGATCAGCCTGAAAAGTATAAAAACGCTGGTCTGGAAAATTCGTTTTTAATTCCGTTTCAAAATCGGTCACATCTTTGATTGACGTTCTGTAATGCAGCGCAATATCCCAACCATTTTTTGCCAAATGATGAGCCATTTCGCGACCCAGTCTCACCGCACTTCCTGTTATTAACGCAACCTTTGCCATATCGCTACTTTTTCATAAATTTAATACAAATATTCATTTAGATACTCACCTCATTCTTTTTTACGAAGCGAACATATATTTGGATTTCAATTCTATTATTTTAAATGAACGCATTTCGACAGAAAACGATAGTTTTCATTTTTAATAAACCAGTATTCATTTTGATTAAACTGGTTTTCATTCCGATGTCGATTGTTTATATTTTTATTTCGGTAGTTTACTTTTGGATGTCAATTGTTTTCATTTTTAATAAACTAGTTTTTATTTCGATCCCGATAGTTTATGTTTTGGTGTCGGTAGTTTTCATTTTTAATAAACTAGTTTTTATTTCGACCTCGTTAGTTTATGTTTTGATGTCGATTTAAGGATCCAATTGTCATTTCGACATTCATTTGATTACCTGCCAAAAAAAAGGATGTCCCGAAGAACATCCTTATAATAAACAAATTAAACAAAAGGAACTATTTTTTCTGAGCAACAACATTGAATGTGAGCGTAAAATCATCATAAATCATTTTGTCTCCCAGTCCCTGGAAAAAGCTACCAGAACCGTATTTGATTCCATAAAGCGTTCTGTTGACCGTAATAACACCATCGGCAGAAAGTTTATCGCCACTTTCAGTAACTTTGGCATTGAATTCAACAGGATTCGTGATTCCTTTAATTGTAAGATCGGCTAAAAACTTAAATTCATCACCAGCAACAGCAGTTACTTTTTTGATCACCATTTTAGATTCCGGGAATTTCTCGATTGAGAAAAAATCATCCGAAGAAAGATGCCCCATTAGTTTAGCTTTCATTCCTGCATCAGTTATATCTTCATCTGCCATAGATTTCATGTCAATTACAAATGTTCCGTCTGAAATTTCGTTACCAGTTCCGGTGATTGATCCATTAGCAAATGAAATTGAACCACTATGCTGACCAGTCACCTTTTTTGCTTCCCATTTAACTTTGCTGGCAGCTTTATCAACAACATATTCAGTAGCATTCATTGTGACACTGAAACCCAGAAACATCACAACCAATGCCAAAAATGATCTTTTAGTACTTGATTTTATTACTTGACTATTCATATTTAAGATTTTTAATTATACGCAAATAACGATTAAGCGCCGGCTTTTGTTTCAAAACATAGGTTGTTTAGAATTCACTAGTTAGTTGTATATTTAGACCGCAAAAAAGATCATACTATATTATCTTGAAAAATGAAAAATAACAACGAATCAACAGAAGATATCAGCCTTTCAAGTTTCCGCTTTTTCAAGTCATTGACAGAAGAAGAACTAAAGAGTCTGAATTTTGAAAAGACGTGCACAACCTATAAAAAAGGGAGCATTGTTTATAAAGAAGGTAGCCGGCTTACCGGCTTTTACTGCGTTATCAGAGGTATCGTAAAAGTTTATAAGACAGGTATTGATGGTAAAGAAATGATCATCCGGTTTGCCCGAAAAGGGGATATTATTGCTTACCGCTCACTGTTAAGCCAGGAAACTGCCTGTACTACATCAAAAGTTATTGATGATGCTATTTTGTGTCACATCCCCTATAAAACGCTGCTCAACCTGATCGAAAAGAATTCATCATTTTCGCTGGCAATGCTACGCATCGTGTGCGCTGAGTTAAAAGAGGCGAATGAATACATTACCGATATTGCGCAGAAAACAGTTCGCGAACGACTTGCAGAGGTTCTTTTGCTGCTGAAGGATAATTTTGATCTGGATGCCGATCAGACACTCCAAATTTCATTGACAAGAGAGGAATTGGCAAATACTGTAGGCACTGCAACAGAATCGATCATTCGGCTTCTTTCGGAGTTTAAACAAGACAAGCTAATTGATCTTCAGGGAAGGAAAATTAAAATTATCAATCTTTCCGGCCTCACAAAAGTGGCGAATCTGACCAAATACTGATAAAACGGGATTTTGTAAAGACGCATACTTGCATCTCTTGGTTTAATGTCCTCAGATTGAATCCTACATTTTATCCAATAGCTTATTGCACCATTATCTTAGGAGTATAGTAATATTTCTAATATTCTACCTCCATATCTTACGAATAGGTTATCATTGCCGGATCAGCCAATCTTCTGGGTCAAGCTTTGTACTTTCGCGCCATAATTGAAACTTGAGGACGGTTTTGTTATCATCATCCTGATCGGTGAAAATACTTCCGATTTCATCTTTAATCTCAATACTCTGACCGGCTCTCACATATACGTCGCTTAGATTGGAATAAACCGTAAGGTAGTTTCCGTGTCGTATAATCACCGCATAGTTAGCACCTGGAATTGCAACAACTTTTGTTACTTCACCCTTGAAAATGGCACGTGCTTTTTCATTGGCCTGTGTTGTTATATCAATTCCTGAATTACGTACGATTACATATTTCAAAACAGCATGAGGATGATCACCAAAATGATCGGTTATTAAACCGTGTTGAACAGGCCATGGAAATTTACCCCGGTTTTTGGAAAAATCGCCAGATAAGACCTTTTCTGCCGGCGTTAAAGCTAAACCCGGTTCCTTCGAATTTTTACGCGTTACTTTTTTTGCTTCGTCGGAAATAACTCTTTCAATTTCCTGCTGTAATCTTAACTCCGCTTTTCTTTGATTATCAAGCTTCCGCTTTAAATCTTTCTCTTTCTGCTGAAGATCAGAATAAACATCATTTTGTTGCTTCTTTTGTTGTTCAATAATCTGAGTCTGTCTTACTTTCGAAACCAACAGGTTTTGCTTCTGTTCTTTACGTTTATTGAACTCTAACAACTGGCCACCAATTGAATTTTTAAAATCTGAAATTCTTTCGGCCTGTTTACGCCGATAATCGGCATATTGTCGCAAATAAATAAATCGTTTGTAAGCCTGATTGAAATCCTCGGAAGAAAGCAGAAAAAGCATTTGATTATTGCTGTTCTGATTTCTGCTTGCATACCTAATCATTGCTGCATATTTTACCTTAACAGACTCTAGTTCTGAACTTAGTGAATCAATCCTTTTTGAATTTTGTTGAATAGAGGTGTCAAGGTAACCAATTTCGCCGGTAATATTGTTGATCAGATTGTCCTGAAGTTTTATTTGTCGTTCCAGCACAGCAAGCCTGTTAAGAGAGGCTTTGGCATTACTGTTCGTCTCCTTCAATAAATTGTTGATGTATTCAATTTCTGATGCTGTTTTCTCTTTTTGCAACCGCAATTCATCAAGCGACTGACCAAAAGTGGTGAAGGAAAAACAGACAAAAAATGAAAAACAGATCAGCTTTAAAAGTTTCAAAATAGAACACTCCATCGATAAAATATAACCAAAATGATACTAATTACTCAATTAACTTCCTTTTATATTTCGGTGAAACTGAAAATCCAAAATTTGTTTCATCATCCAAACTTATCTTCGATAATTCAATCTTTAATTCGAGTTGCTTATCTCCTGTTAATTTCATCTTTATCAATCCAGGAAACCATTGATTCATCACTTTTTCATAATTCGAAAACTCAAGTTTCGCACTCTTAAGATTATCAAGATCGTTAAAAACCATGCGTCTGACAACAAAAGAATCGGGATCAATATAGATGTCTTGTTTTATTACATTGCCTTCATCCAACCTGTTGCGAAACCGGTCAAGCCGATCTTCATTTTTGTTTAACTTTCGAATTTTTCGATCACGGATAGAGGAAATCTTATACATTTCATCTTCAATATCGCATGAAAATTCCTTGAAGTCTTTATCCTTCGATTCCTGTCGAAACGAGAACATTTTATTGCTCAATAATGCCTGCAAAACACTAAAATCAATATCCATTCCCAAAAGTTTGCTCAAATAGTTATTTTTGCCGACAAATAGCTCCTGATCAAGAAAATAAACCATCCTGAACGAATCAATATTCACCTCCAATTTACCAACCGGAATTGCCAGTTTCTGAGCGTACAGCTGTATAATACTGTCGCGCCTTATTTTGTAAGAACCACGGACAGTGGTGGTATTGCCATCATTTGTAAGAGAAACCAAAACTTTTTTTACCGATAATGTTTCATATTTTAATGAGTTTTCGTTGGTCATTTTAATGACCTTACCCACGCTGTACCGTTTAATTCTTTTCGGTGCTGCAATTTTTTCGGACTGCTTACAACCGGCAAAGAAAAATGCAAGGATAAACACCCAACAAAAACATTGAATCAGCCTTTTACCGGAACACATAAAATTAGTTTTCTTTTGTTTCAATGTATCTCTTTTCAGCTATTTTCTGTTTAAGAATTTTTGAATCATTACCCATTTTAAGCGACTTCTTCCATTGAGTGAGGGCATTCTCTTTTTCATTCAGGTAATAAAGAATATCTCCATAATGTTCAACCAACACCGGACTCGATTCAGTGTCCTTCGAAATTGCTGTCTCCATGTAAAACTTGGCCAGCTGATAATCCTTCTTAATAAAAAACACCCAGGCATAAGTATCAAGATAGGTTGCATTATCCGGATTGGCCTGAATAACCTTTGCACTAAGTTGTTCAGCAACATTAAGCCTTTCACCCTTTAATGAAAGATAATAGGCATAATTATTCATAGCCATATAGTTTTCAGGATCGAGTTCGACGACCTTATCGAAAACATCAAAAGCTTCGTTAAAACGTTTTAGATTGTAGAATGCCTCAGCCTGGTAAGTGTATAGCTGCGACAGAATTTTTGGATCTTTATTTGCATGAACAATTCCAGAATCCAGTATGGTAAGTAGCTCTGTGTATTTCTTTTCCTGTAATAATCCAACCGATTTGAGAATATAAATAAGTGGTTGCTCCGGGAAATATTCAAGTGCTTTATTGCTGTCGTCATTCATTGATTTCCAATCAAGCAAATCATTATCAATCAACAGGAGTCGTTCCCAATACACGTAATTGTCTTTCTTAATATCCAGCACCAGTCTTAACTGTTTACGCGCCTCTTCCGTTTGTTTTTTACTTAAATAATAGTCAACCATTAACGCACGTGGTCTTTCATCATCAATATGTGTTTCAATCAGGATATGAAGTAATTCGAGCTGTTGAGCATCTGAAATTTTTATAGTTCCGGGTTGAATCAGTAACATATACATCTGAGCCTTTGTCTCCAGGTCCAAAGAAGAGTTTTTAAAAGCAGCTTTGATGTGCTCATATGCTTTTACCGAATCATTAGCCTCGAGGTAATAACTTGCAATTGAGAGGTGAACAAATCCATCATTTGGATCAATTTCGAGGATTTTATTGTAATTTTCGAGTGCCTTCTCCCTGTTTTTGTCTGACAAATACATGTCAGCAAGCAATCCGTAGTATTTTGAAACAGCAGGATACGCCTTAATAAGCTTTTCAATCTCGGCATAGGCAGCTGGCTTATTTCCTTGTTGAAGATAGATTTGCTGTTTTCCGACTGCAATAGGTTCGGTTATTCCCATTTTTTGCTCAAACTGATTGTACATCGCCAACGCCTGATCGTTTTTACCTGCCATTGTAAGTAAAGCCGCCTGATAGAAAGGGTAATCAGGATTGTCGGGAACTAATTTTGATATGGCCTCATACTCCGCAGCTGCTTTTTCGTATAACTTATTTTGCTGATAAACTTTTACAAGCAGCAGTCGGTAATATTGATTGTCGGGATTCATCGAAACAGCTTTTTCAAGCATAAACATCGAACTTTGAAAATCGCCCTTTGACACATGGATGTTTGCCATTTCGTAAAGCGTGGCAGAAGAACGCGGATCAATTTCAAGGCAGCGTGAAAAAATCTTTATTGCATCGTCAAAATTATTTAACGTCTTTTGCTTTAATCCTTCAATATAAAGATACTCAAACTCTTTTGTGGCATCATCGCTCAATTTTGTTTCTAAAGTATCTTTTGAAACCGTAACAACACTTGCAGGAACTGTCTTTGCAACTTTGCAAGAAAAAACAGCAACCGAACTAATTGTAATCAGTAAAATCCCAATAAATCTTTTTCTACTTGTCATTCTAAATAATTTAAATTCTTAACCTGGCAGCAAATTTCGAATTAATGCTTTCCGGTATGTCCAAATCCACCTTCGCCTCTTGTGGTATCCTCAAGTATTTCGACCCGTTCCCAATTGACGGCTTCATGTGCGGCGACAATCATTTGGGCTATTCGCTCACCATGTTGAATAACAAATTTTTCAGCAGAAAGATTTATAAGTATTACCATGATTTCGCCCCGGTAATCTGCGTCGATCGTGCCGGGAGAATTTAGAACAGTAATCCCTTTTTTCAATGCAAGACCACTTCTGGGTCTCACTTGCGCCTCGTAACCAATAGGTAATTCCATAAATAGTCCGGTAGGAATCAGCTTCCTCTCGAAAGGCAGCATAATTACTTCTTCACTAAGGTTTGCACGCAAATCCATACCAGCTGCATGTTGTGTGCTATATTCAGGCAACTCATTCGATGATTTATTAACAATCTTTACTTTCATCAGTAGATAATTTATTTTTCAATTGTATTATGGAACACCCTTTTTTCTTCATTTGTGTTTTGTGACGCGCAGAATCATGGATGTTACATGCGAAATTATTTCAATTTGCTAAGATAATAAACAATTCCATTCTACTTTCTGTTGTCAATTTCCCTTCACTCTAAAGCTAAATAAACCTTTAAGATCCGATTTTTCTTTAAACCAGATAAAAAGGAAGAAAATCATAAACAAAATTGTATTGAATCCCATTCGGAGGAACTTTTCACCAAAAGGCAATACTATTGTAATCAGGTAAAGTAACAAAGCAACCAGGAAATAGGCACCGATTCTTTTCAAATCATACTTGACAGGAAAGTATTTTTGTCCAACAATATATGAGGTGACAGTCATCACAAGTGAGGCTGTAAAAAAAGCGTAAGCACAAGCCATAAAACTTAAAAAGGGGATTAAAAGCACATTCAACCCAATTGTAATTACAGCACCAACAATGGCAAACCGGGCTCCAAAATGGGTTTGATCGGTCAGTTTATACCACAATGATTGTGTGTAAAAGATCCCCAGAAATAAATTTCCCATTAACATCCATGGCACAACGCCAAGTCCTTTGTGGTATTCGGATCCCGTTTTTCCGATAAAGAATTTCAGAATATCCATATAAAACATGACCCCGAGAAAGATGATTAGACCAAGGATCACAAAATATTTCATTATCACGGCATACACTTTTTTTGAATCTTCATTTTTAAAATGAGAGAAAACAAAGGGTTCAAAGGAAAAACGGAAGGCCTGGATAAAAAGTGTCATCAGAATTGCCAGTTTAGTGGCGGCCGAATAATATCCAAGGACAAAGATCGGATCTTCTGTCCCCGAATAAAGCATTGGCAACAATATTTTATCAATTTGCAGATTTATCATCCCTGCCATCCCAAGAACAAGGATCGGCCAACCATATTTTAACATCTGCTTAAGAAGTTTTCCATCAAAATCGGTCCATTTTATTTTTAGATCCGGAATAAAGAAAAGCAGTGTTACCGCAGAAGAGACGAGGTAAGATAAAAAGGCATAACCGATGCCAATCTTAGGATTATAAAGGTATTGAACAAAGGAATCCGGATTTGACTCCAGTATTTTAGGACACAAATAAATCCAGAAAACGTTGAGAATAATGCTCAATGAAATATTAACAGACTTCAAAATTGCAAACTTTCCGGGTCTCGATTGCAACCGCAATTTTGCAAATGGAATTGCACACAATGTATCGAGTGCAACAGTAATTCCCATCCAAATGACATAATTCTGATGCCCTTCGTAACTAATCCAACCGGAAATATCTGGAGCAAAACCAATGATAAGAATAATAAAAGCGATTGAGGTTATCGCAAGCGAAACCATAGACGTGGCGAAAACCTTTTCCGGATCCTGACCACGCCCTGCAAATCTGAAATAGGATGTTTCCATACCATATGTTAGTACAACCTGGAAAAATGCCACGTAAGCAAGAATATTACTCAGGATACCAAACTCTTCTGGAAGAAAAGTATAGGTATACAGGGGAGTAAGCCACAAATTCAAAAATCTTCCTACAATGCTTGGAACACCATAAATGACTGTTTCGCCTGCAAGTTTCTTTAATGCACTCAAAATATTTTTTTATTAAAATATAAATTGCAAAGATAATGCTTTAGATTATTCAGATCATCTTTTTCATAATTCCTGTAAATATCATTCTGATTCCATCAGAATAATAAAAACTGTTGAGTTAGCAGATTTATCTTAACCTTACTTTTCAACAAAAATAAAAAGACCAATTAAATGATTGGTAACGTTCCACGTGAAGCATTGTTAATAAAACAACCCCTAATTGTTAATAACAACCGATTTTTTTATAATTTCCGACATTGAAAAAAGTAACAGTTTTTGCTCACTTTTAAATTGATTATGAGAACGCTAACAGTTTTTGCCCTTTTTGTTGTTTTGACATCTTTTGTTTTGGTGAACTGTGCGCAGTCCTCAAAACGCATACGAAAACCGGTAACCTCCATCAAAATTATACCTAAGAATAAAAATTATACAGTTGGCGATAAACTAACTGTAAATTTTCAAACTAAAATCAAGGATGGTACACTTACTAAAACAGAATTTTTCGTTGATGGAAAATCTGTTTTTACGAGTGATAAAATAGAAGGTTCTTTCGAAATAGAATCACGAAATTATCAAGTAGGTACCCGTTATTTGAAGTCAATTTCAACTTTAGGTGATGGAACAACTGGAGAAAATTATACCAATTTTCTCCTGCTTTCGGATATTATTCCTCAAAGATTTAGTTATAAAATATTAAAAACTCATCCACATAATATTGAACACTTTACAGAAGGATTTGAAATTAGGAATGGTTTTCTTTATGAAAGTACTGGACAGGAAGGTACATCTTCAATTTACAAGATTGATCTTAGTAGTTGGAAAATTGTAAAAGAAAATAAACTTGATGACAAATATTTTGGTGAAGGAATTACCATTTTAAACGGCAAAATATACCAGCTTACCTATAAAACGCAAATTGGATTTGTACGTGATTTAAAAACTTTTGAATTGATCAAAACCTTTTCCTATAAAAATGCCCAGGGATGGGGATTTACAAATGATGGTAAATATTTAATAATGAGCGATGGAACTGAATATTTGACTTATCTTGATCCTGAAACGCTGGCTGAAGTAAAGAAGATTCAAGTTTGTAATCAAAAAGGTATTGTTGCAAATTTAAACGAACTTGAATACATTGACGGTGAAATTTTGGCGAATGTTTGGACAACCGACACCATTGTTCGCATAGATCCGAAAACTGGCAAAATTCTAGCTGAAATCGATTTAAAAGGACTATTAGGTTCAAACATCTCAAATCAAAATAATCAAGTTGATGTATTAAATGGAATCGCTTACGATCAAAATAAAAACAAAATCTATGTAACAGGCAAATTTTGGCCTAAAATATTTGAAATAGAATTAGTTAAAAATACAAAGTAAGCTTAAAACAATGTTTGCGGATAGTCTTTTCGCCAGGTTCTTCCCAAATGATTAAAAGCTAATTCAGTTGCTTCACGTCCACGAGGTGTTCTTTTTAAAAAACCTTCCTTAATTAAAAACGGTTCATAGACTTCTTCAATTGTTCCTGCATCTTCACTTACAGCGGTTGCAATCGTAGTTAATCCGATTGGCCCGCCTTTAAACTTATCTATAATGGTGCTTAATATTCGATTATCCATCTCATCAAGCCCATACTTATCAATATTTAAAGCCTCAAGTGCATAACGGGTAATTTCAAGATCAATTATGCCATTTCCCTTTACCATTGCAAAATCACGAACTCTTCGCAAAAGTGCATTCACAATTCGAGGCGTACCACGGCTTCTTCGTGCAATTTCAAGCGCTGCATCCTCATATATTTTCACATCAAGAATCTTTGCAGATCGCTTGACTATACCAGTTAAAACTTCAACATCATAGTATTCAAGGTGACAATTTATACCAAAGCGTGCTCTTAAAGGTGCAGTAAGTAAACCACTTCTTGTAGTAGCTCCGATAAGCGTAAAATGATTTAATTCAAGTTGTATAGATCTTGCGCTTGGACCTTTATCAATCATTATATCAATACGGTAATCCTCCATTGCAGAATAAAGATATTCTTCAACAACAGCGCTTAACCTGTGAATTTCATCAATAAATAGAACATCATTATTTTCGAGATTTGTGAGAACACCAGCCAAATCACCGGGCTTATCCAATACCGGACCTGAGGTAAGTTTTAGATTTACTCCAAGTTCATTTGCAATTATATTTGATAGTGTTGTTTTTCCTAAACCCGGCGGACCATGCAATAATACGTGATCAAGCGATTCACCTCTCATTACAGCAGCCTGAACAAATATTTTCAAATTTTCAACTATTTTATTTTGCCCGCTAAAATCAGCAAACCGTAAAGGTCTTAGTTTGCTATCCAATTCTTTATCAATACCTTCCGTACTACTTCCTCTTAAATCAATAAATTCATCCATACACGCTAGCAGCTTTAAGTCTCAAAAGTACTTTTTGAGGTTGTGAATCGTTCATTCTTTTATGGCAAAGAACTTAAAATTTCACGGAATTTATTGATATCAAACGGTTTTTCAATAATATCATCCATACCACCGTTAACACACTTTTCACGATCATTATTAATCGTGTTAGCTGTAAAAGCAATGATAGGAGTATGTCCAAGACTTGAATCCGTGCTTTCGAGCTTTCGTATCTCATTTGTCGCTTCAAATCCATCCATTACTGGCATCATAATATCCATTAAAATCAAATCAAACTTCTGATTTTTAAACATTTGAACTCCTTCCAAACCATTAACAGCAACAGTAACGTTGTAATGATATCTCGTCAAACTAATTTTCATCAGTCTTTGATTCAGATCATTATCTTCAACTAAAAGAATTGCTAATTTGTCATCGAAATTCATTCGCTAAAACATTTGTTTTGAACTCCAAAATTACACAATTTTTAATCCTTAAATTTCAACCTAACCAAATTAAATAATTTGAAATTTCAACAAGCGTATTATTATTAATAAATAGTTTAAGAATTTAAAGAGATGTTAATTTTAATAGTCGGTTCAAAACGTTTAAAAGTTTTTTGTTTTTTACTTGGTGTTTCGAATGATTCTAATTATTAAGTCTTTTTGTAAGCAATATTAACATCCCAACTTGTAATCATATTGTCTTTTAGTATTGTATCAACCTTGTGTTGATAGCCCCATTTGTTTTAAACGGGCGTCTTGGTTTTATTCTTTTTGATGTGTATTACTTATTGATTTTTGATGATTTTTAATCGTAGCGTTTATTTGGGTTTATTCATTTTTTTTATATACAAGATGAAAGTGATTGGTTTTTTACTTTTTAGTAATATTAAAGAAACTATTTTAAACAGGTAATTAACATCGTTTGTTAACAATCGGTATGTTTGGAGGAGTTGCAAGATTTGAAGTAAATTCACAAAAGTATTTAGTATTTTTAAAAATTGAAATTTAAATGAAAAGTGATGAAAATTATTGGTTTAGCTTCAGATCATGCGGGCTATAATTTAAAATGTATTATCAAAGAGTATCTTGAAAAACATGGTTATGAAACAAAGGATTATGGTTGTGATTCGTCTATTAGTTGTGACTATCCTGATTTTGCCCATTTAATTGGATATGGATTAGAAAATAATGAGATTGAAAGAGGATTTGTTTTTTGTGGAAGTGGAAACGGAATAAACATGACAGTTAATAAGCACCCAGGTGTAAGGTCAGCCTTGTGTTGGAATACTGAAATTACTGAACTCGCAAGGCGTCATAATAATGCAAATATTTGTTCCTTACCAGCCAGATTTATAACCGAATCTGATGCAAAAAGTGTAGTTGATGCATTTCTGGCTGAATCTTTCGATGGGGGCAGACATTTATTAAGAGTAAAAAAAATTCCATTGTTAAACGAATGAGTCCTGCGGAATCGTGAACCAGTCGTTCTTTTAATAATTTGATCTATTTTTGTAATCGTTATAAAAAATTATTAATGGCTGGTATATATTTTCATATTCCTTTTTGTAAGCATAAATGCAGTTATTGCGATTTCTATTCAATAAGAGATTCAGAAGGAATTGATGAACTGGTCAAGGCTGAAATTAATGAATTGCATTTTCGAAAGGGTTATCTGAATAATGAAATTATAGATACGATATATTTTGGCGGTGGAACACCTTCATTATTAAGCTATTACAATATTAATTCTATTTTAAAGAGCATTTATAAAAATTTTACTGTTTCTGATGATTGTGAGATTACTTTTGAAACTAATCCTGATGATCTCTCAGAAGATTATTTACAGGGTTTGTTTGATCTTAATATTAATAGGTTAAGTATTGGAATACAGAGTTTTAACGACAAAATTTTGAATTATTTAGGTCGGAGACATGATAGTAGTAAGTTAAGGCTTAATATTGAAACCGCAAAAAAGGTTGGTTTTGAAAATATTTCTGTAGACCTAATTTTTGGTATTCCAGGTATGGAATTAGCGACATATCTTGATTCACTTAATAAAGTTATTGAATTAGATGTTCAACACGTTTCAGCCTATTCGTTAACGATTGCAGAGGGAACTCTGTTTTTTAAGCTAAGGAAACAAAATAAGCTAAAGGAAATGAATGAGGAAGATCTATTGGTTCAATTTAATTCTACAATTGATTTTCTGGCAGCACATGGGTTTAATCATTATGAAATTAGTAATTACGCTAAAGAAGGATATAAATCTCGTCATAATAGTTCATATTGGGAAGATGCTAATTACTTAGGTATTGGACCCTCTGCTCATAGTTATAATGGCATTTCGAGGCAATGGAATATTAGTGATACAAGGAAATATTGTAAGCTTATTGATAACGAGGAAACATTTTTTGAAGTTGAGTTTTTGACGCGCAAGGACAAATATAATGAATACATAATTACAGGTTTAAGAACTTCAAAAGGTATTTCAAGAAAGTATGTTAGAGATTATTTTGACGACAGAATTAATCGTTTTTTTTGTAAGGAAGTAAAAAAATTATTGTGTCAGGAACTTATTTATCCAAATGAAGATAGCGTAATTTTGACAAGGAGAGGAATTCTAATATCAGATTATATTCTTCAGTTGCTTTATTTTGTTTAATTATAAATCGAATTAATGGATCAAACCCTTTTTCAGAAAGAGTTATTTGTGCCATCAAATTTTGAGGGTTTAAATATATGTCTTGATGTTATAAGGGAAATTAAAGATGTTTTGGATTTAAATTTAGATGCATTGTTTGGACTTCACACAATAATTGTAGAATCTGTTGAAAATGCAATTATTCATGGGAACAAATGTGTCAGAGAATTGGATGTTAGAGTTTTTATTTCTATCAATTCTACGGAGATATATGTTGAAGTTGAAGATAGGGGAGATGGATATGATATAAATTGCCTGCGGTCACCGGTTGAACCTGCTTATTTACTATCCGAAGGAGGAAGAGGAATTTTTTTCATTAAAATGCTAAGCACTTGTTGTTCAACAAATGAGAAAGGTAATATTATTTGCATAAAACTTAATAGATAATGGCAATACTATATAATACAGAACATGTAAATAGGCCAAAACTAAAATATCGGGTTGTCTCAAAATGGTTAAAACATGTTGTGCTTAAATTTGGTTGTGTTACTGGAGATTTGACTTATATTTTTTGTAGTGATGATTATTTAAAAGAAATTAATTCAAAATATTTGAATCATGATTACTATACAGATATTGTGACTTTTGATTATAGAGATGGAAATGTTATTTCTGGGGACATGTTTATTAGTGTTGATAGGGTAATTGAAAATTCAGAAGTGTTTCTATCCAATATGGAAGATGAGTATTTAAGGGTTATTGTTCATGGTGTTTTGCATTTGTTGGGTTTAAATGATAGCAGCGAAACTGAAAAGGTAACAATGAGAGAAAAGGAAAACGAGTGCATTTTTATGTATAAGGAAATTTGTAATGAATATATTAAATGAGTACGATATAGTTGTTGTGGGCGGAGGTCATGCTGGCTGCGAAGCAGCATCGGTAGCAGCTAAGTTGGGATCTAATGTTTTGCTAGTTTCAATGGATCTGAATAGGTTTGCACAGATGAGTTGTAATCCTGCTGTTGGTGGAATTGCTAAGGGACAGATTGTGCGTGAGATTGATGCACTTGGTGGTTATATGGGAATTATTACCGATTTATCAACCATTCAGTTTAGAATGTTAAACCTCTCCAAGGGGCCAGCGATGTGGAGTCCTCGGGCACAATGTGACAAAATTAAATTCTCAGCGATTTGGAAAAGTACACTGGAGGGTATTAAAAATCTTGATTTTTGGCAGGGGACTGTTGTAAAGCTTGTTTTTGATGGTGATTCTGTGTGTGGTGTTGAAACGGAGATCGGAGTTGTCTTTAAGTGTAAAAGTGTCATATTAACGAATGGAACTTTTCTAAACGGGCTAATGCATTTTGGGACCTCTAAAGTTTCAGGTGGACGAATTTCTGAACCACCCTCGTTGGGTATAACGGAGCAATTGATTTCTGCTGGATTTAGGGCTGGTCGAATGAAAACAGGAACACCAGTTCGGATTGATAAAAGGACAATTGATTTTTCCAAATTACAAAATCAAGAAGGTGACATAGGTGAAAATCAATTTAGTTTTTTACCAAATACAAAATCAGGGCTTAAGCAATTACCTTGTTATATTACCTATACTAATTCAAAAGTTCACGATATAATCAAAACTGGATTTCAGGATTCGCCTTTATTTGACGGTACCATTAAAGGATTGGGTCCGCGGTATTGTCCAAGTATTGAAACTAAACTCGTTACTTTTGCAGATAAGGAACAACATCAGCTATTTCTTGAGCCAGAGGGTGAGGATTCGCTTGAGTATTATCTAAACGGATTCTCTTCATCTTTGAATTGGCAAGTTCAGAATGACGCAATTCATTGTATTCCAGGTTTGGAATCTGTGAAGATTTTAAAACCTGGATATGCAATTGAGTATGATTATTTCGATCCTACTCAATTGAATTCGACACTGGAAACCAAGCTGGTCAGTAATTTGTATTTTGCTGGTCAAATAAACGGAACAACGGGATATGAAGAAGCCGGTGCTCAGGGATTAATGGCAGGTATAAATGCCCATTTGAAAATAAACGGTAAAGATGCACTGATTCTTTCACGTAATGAGGCTTATATTGGCGTTTTAATCGACGATTTGGTAACCAAAGGTGTTGATGAACCTTACCGGATGTTTACCAGTAGGGCTGAATATCGTTTGTTATTGAGACAAGACAATGCTGACGAACGATTGACTCCAATCGGTTATCGACTCGGTTTGGTTTCTGAAAGTAGATATAAAATTTTCATAAAAAAATTGGAGTTTCGAACGAGTGTAATTGATTTTTGTAAAAACTATTCAGTTAAGGCTGATTTATTAAATGGTCTTTTAGAAGAGAAGAGTACATCGATTTTAAATCATGGCACCAAGCTTGAGTCGTTAATTATGCGACCACAGCTTTCAATATTTGACTTTCTTTCTTTTATTCCTAAACTTGAGAAATTGTATTACAAAATTGACGATGAGCTTAGACGGGAAGTAATGGAATCTGCAGAAATATTGATAAAGTATTCCGGTTATATTGATCGGGAAAGTTCTGTTGCAGAGAAATATCGCAGATTAGAAGGGATTGTAATTGATAAAAAGTTTAGTTATCAGGAACTTGCCTCCATTTCAACGGAAGCTCGACAAAAACTTGAAAAAATACAACCAAAAACTATTGGACAGGCAAGCAGGATTCCTGGAGTTTCTCCAAGTGACATTAATGTACTTTTGGTGCTTTTGGGCAGATAAATGTTCCACGTGGAACATTTTAAATTATATTTAATTTATTGAAATGACAGAAAAAATTAATCTTGAGATAGTCAAAAAATCCATTCGGAATATCCCCGATTTTCCAAAACCAGGAATTCACTTTAAAGATGTTTCAACAGCCTATCAGGATGGTGCAATATTTAGTTTTATTAGTAATGAAATTTATGAGCATTATAAGAACTCGGGTATCACGAAAGTAATAGGAATTGAATCCCGCGGCTTTATTCTTGGTAGTGTTTTGGCATATAAATTAAATGCCGGATTTATTCCAATTCGCAAACCTGGGAAACTTCCTGCGGAGATATATTCTCAGTCATACGAACTGGAATATGGATTTGATACTCTTGAAATACATCAGGATGCCATAACTTCAGATGATGTTGTATTAATACATGATGATTTGCTTGCAACAGGTGGAACTATAGGTGCTGCTATTGATTTGGTGAGAAAATTTGGTGTTTCAACAATATATGTTAATTTTTTCGTGGAACTTGATTTTTTAAATGGAATTGAAAGAATTGATCCAACCGTATCAACTTGGTCAATGGTCCATTTTTAAGATTTTTAAAGATGAAAAGTGAAGGTTTATTTTCAAGTAAATTAAAGGAAATCGTTTCGGGCTTGCCCGATTTACCTGGTATTTACCAATATTTCAATTCTGAAGGTAAAATCATCTATGTTGGAAAAGCAAAGAATTTAAAAAAACGTGTTAGTTCATATTTTTCAAAAGTTCATGATAATCGTAAAACTGCAATTCTTGTGCGAAAGATTGCAGATATTAAACACATGGTTGTTGATTCAGAGGAAGATGCTTTACTGCTTGAAAACAACCTAATAAAGAAATATCAGCCGCGTTATAATGTTTTACTAAAAGATGATAAATCCTTCCCATGGATTTGTATTAAAAACGAATCATTTCCTAGAGTTTTCTTTACCCGTAATGTAATAAGGGATGGGTCCCTCTATTTTGGGCCTTATACATCAATTCCTATGGTCCGAACCATTCTTGATGTGATTAAACGGCTGTATCCAATCCGTAATTGTAGTTTAAACTTGGCAAAAGAGAATATTGCAAAGCTCAAATACAAGGTTTGTCTTGAATTTCAAATCGGGAATTGTAAAGGTCCATGCGAAAGTTTACAACAAGAGGATGAATACCTGGACGGCATATCGCAGATTAAGGAGATTTTGAAAGGTAATTTGTCAACTGTGGTAGCCCATTTAAAAGGGAGAATGAACCAGTTTGCACAGGAATACAAATTCGAAGAAGCCGAAAATTTCAAGAATAAAATCACGATACTCGAAAATTATAAAAGTAAATCAACAATTGTTAGTTCCTCTATTACAAATGTAGATGTGTTTTCTTTTGAAGAGGATGAGTTATATGGATATGTCAATTTTCTACGAGTTGTTGATGGCGCAATTATTCAGGCACACACGCTTGAAATAAAGAAAAGGCTGGATGAATCAAAAGAGGAATTACTGGCTTTAGGAATCATCGAAATCCGGCAAAAGTTTTTTCTCAATTCGAATGAGCTAATTTTGCCATTTAAAATAGACATTCAATTGAAAGAGGTAAAAATGATTATTCCTCAAATTGGAGATAAACGAAAATTACTGGAATTATCTGAAAGAAATGTGAAGTTTTATAAATTGGATAAAAACAAACAATTATCACTTAAAACGCCACAAAGTAGAACTGACAGGTTATTGGAACAAATAAAAAAGGATTTAAGATTGCAGGAACTGCCATATCGAATTGAATGCTTCGATAATTCAAATATTCAAGGTGCACAGCCAGTTGCTGCATGTGTAGTTTTTATTGGTGGTAAACCTGCGAAACGTGAATATCGCCATTTCAATATCAAAACTGTTGTCGGACCTGATGATTTTGCATCTATGGAGGAAATTTTGTATCGCCGATATGATCGGGTGATTAATGAAAAGGGGCCTCTGCCTCAATTAATTGTTGTTGATGGGGGTAAAGGTCAATTAAGTTCTGCTATAAGTACACTTGAAAAACTCAATATCAGGGGAAAAGTAGCTGTTATTGGAATTGCGAAAAAGCTTGAAGAAATTATTTATCCTGATGATCCTATTCCATTATATCTTGATAAAAATTCAGAGACGTTAAGAGTACTACAAAGCATTCGGAATGAAGCGCACCGGTTTGGAATTACTTTCCATCGGAATAAACGGTCTAAAGAATTTATTATAAGTGAACTTTCGCAAATTCCGGGAATTGGTGATAAAACAATCGAAATATTGATGTGTAAATTCAAATCGATCAAACGCTTAAAAGAGACACCTCAGAGTGAGATTATATCAGAAATTGGAGTCGCGAGAGCAGAAAAAATTGAAAACTATTTCAAAGTTAATGTAGAATAGTCTTGAAAACTAAACGATTAAAGTTAAATTACTCAGTTTAATTTGTACTAGAATAAAGAATTACAAAATTCCTCAATGTTAAAGTTTGGCAGTGAATTAATTTTTGAATCTTTTTTTAATATTTCTACAATTGATTTGTAATCATGTTTTGCATTTAATAAAATTTCGAAAACATGCTGATAATTAGCGTTTTGTGCCGAATTAATATTAGTTAATACACGCTTAATAATCCCCTTTTCAACGTGCAAATCGAGCTTCACGGGTAGATTGGATATATGCAGATTATTTTGAAATAGATATTTAGGTGAATATCCGTAAACCCATTCCCAGGTTTCAAATTTGCTTTTAGAAATCTGATTGATCAATTCTTCTTCGTGTTCCGTTATTGGCTCAATGTAGGAGCTGTCCGATTTGGTTTTTATAATTTCAAAAAGGGTTTGCTTAAACTCATCAATTGTTTTTGGATATTCCATGTGGTTTGAAATATTGTCCACTTTTGATCTGACAGATTTTATCGATTTATCGATGTACTTTTCTGGGCTGTTTTTTAGTGCGGCCGAAAGATGATTTAAATCGGCGTCAAATAGGAGAGTACCATGAGAAAGAACCCTGGTTTTAAAAATGTGCATCGCATTTCCAGATATTTTTTTCGAATTAATTAGCAGATCATTCCTGCCTGAAAATACAACATCCAAACCCATTTCACGCAAAGCTTCCAATATTGGGTATGTGAATTTGGAGAAATTTATTTTTTCGAGATTTGAGCAGTTGTGTATAAAACTAAAGTTTAGGTTGTTTATATCCTGATAAACGGTACCACCGCCAGAAATTCTTCTTGCTAATTTAATACTATGCTCAATTACGTATGGAAGATTTATTTCAGATAGTAAATTTTGATGTTTTCCTACGACAATGCAAGGCTCATTTATATAGAGTAGGAAAATTTCTTCATTTTTGCTCTTTAGTAAATATTCCTCTGTCGCCAAATTATATTGAGGGTTCGTACTTGTGGAAATTATGCAGCGCATTACTTGAATTAGGTTTGACTAATTAAATCATTTTCGCAAAGGTATGTTTCTGATTTGAATAATTTCAAAGTAAGTTTTTCCTATTGCGAGTTTTAAAATGTATATATGCACACGAATCCTACATAAAGTGTTATTATTGTAATGACGCGTTTCAGTGTTCCACTTAAAGAGGTTTTATTAGAAGCCCTCAATATTTTTGTTTTTTGGAATAAATGTTCATCCCGTTCGCAAGAGTTGCGTACATCGATTGAGAATAATATGGAATTTAAGAATTGTAACTGGACTTATAGATTTGAAATATAGCAATATATAGATTTTAAACTGATGGAATTCTAGTTTCGGTATTCAGATAATATTCTTTTTTCACAACGTTATTACCTCAAAAGTTACAGCTGTATTGAAATTGTGGCTATGATAGTTGTCGCATACAATTTATGGAAGTATCAGATTTATAAATTCTTAAGATGGGAATATCTTGGAGTAATCAGATTATGAGTAAGATAAATTAATAGTTCCTGTGCAAAGTAACACTGGTGACTAATCTTGATCATCTTTATCGATAAAATTTTGAAACCTTTTTATCAGTCTTTTGCATAAATAGAATCACTAGCACCATTTATCGCGATAGTAATTTTCTTCCCCAGTAAATTGAAAATTTTTGATGTCTTATTGTGACGGGTTTTACTTTTGAAGTGTTTTAAGTTTCTTTATTAATTCTGCGACTCCTTCTCCAGCACCTTTTGCGATTACCTGTACCCGTCTTGGAAGTGAAGCAGGAGGGTTCGGATCAATCAGAAAAACAGGTGTTCCTGCCTGTGCAAAATTGATCAATCCTGCAGCAGGGTAAACATTTAATGAGGTTCCGATAACACAGAGGTAATCTGCAGACTCAACGATTGGAATTGCTTCCTCCATAGCGGGAACTTCCTCTCCAAACCAGACAATATGAGGTCGTAACTGACTACCTTTCTCGCATTTGTCACCCATTTTCATTTCCGGATCTGCCAAAGTATAAATCAATGAAGGATCAATAGAGCTTCTGGCTTTTGTCAACTCGCCATGCAAATGAAGTATACTTGTTGAGCCTGCTCTTTCGTGAAGATCATCAACATTCTGAGTAATAATCTGAACATTAAAACTTCTCTCGAGTTCTGCAAGAAGAAGATGTCCCTGGTTTGGTTTACTTTCGATCATCTGTTTCCGACGGTCATTGTAAAATCGGAGCAGTAATTCCGGATTTTTGTGCCATGCATCAATACTTGCGACCTCCATTACATCAAACTCTTCCCATAATCCATTCATATCACGAAAAGTGCGAATTCCACTCTCAGCTGACATACCAGCGCCAGATAAAATAACGAGTCTTTTCATCTTTAGTAGTTTTCCTCTAAATTGGCCAATTTTTTCTTTAATTCCAATTTTTTCAAATATTTATGAGTAATACAAACTTTTTTGCGAATGTTATCGTATCCTGAATGATGCGAAGTAATTGTCTTAACAAATTAGTGGCAATCGTCGATAAATTTGAAGTTATATAATCCGTAAACCAGGTAATCAAATATATTTTAATATTGTGGCGGTAGAAATATGTAAATTCATTCTCTGGGATATCGGGTTGTCGAGTAAAAGTTTATTATAAGCTATTTTGGAAGTTAAGGGGCGTACTTTGATGAAATTCGAAGCGGCTTACCTTTCGGGTTGCGAATAGATATTCAGTTCAAAATATCAATTGCATTCTCACATATATTAGTAGAATGACAAATATGTACAACGAAGTTGAATTATTCTATTAGATGGGTAAATTATTCAATATCAATTTGTATTACGAGAAATTCCAATACTGTTTCGATCTGAAAAAAGAGCTGAGTGATTTTTCTGGTTACAGCATTTGTTCAATTAGGTACATGTGACCCATCAATAAGTTTTCAACGAAGCTGAATTGTTCGTTGAAAAAAATTGATATTTTGGCGAAATTAAATAGATGTTATAAACTGCTAAATATTAGATTAATATAAAATAAAAATAAAAAAAGTGAAAATATTTATTTCTTTTTTGTAACAAATAAAAATGACCCTCGTAAGAACTTAAAGATGAAAAAACAACAGGAGTGTTGTTTGTTTTGATTTTAAGTTTTAGTTTTTTGATGAGTTTTGGAGCTGGTGTGGAGACACCAGCTCCTTTTTTATAAAAAAGACCTTTCTGAATCAGAAAAGCCTTTTTATTGAGGTCGATGGCGTACAGTAACCAATTACTCTTTTAATTAAAAACAACGGTATTTAATTACATGTAATTTGTTGATAAGTTATTAAGATCAATGAAACAAGTAACATATTTGCCATAAAGTGTAACAAAATACTCATTAATTCGTATAATAGAGTAAATGAATACACTTTATCGACAAATTTATGAAAAAAGAGTTTGAAATCAAGGCATTTGAAGAGAATGGGTATGTTAAATTTTGCTTTACCCATGATTATTTTAAAGGTAGAGTTAGGAAGGGGATTGGCAAGGGTTGTATTGCCGATTATGCTGATGATCTGATTAAGATCAAGAAAGCCATAGATAATTTCTTCGTAGACAAAGTGGTGGCAAAAGAGGATGTTAAGGTTTTTGTAAATCATTTTGTTGCTGAAGCCAAGAATAGATACTCAATTTTCGATTTTAAAGATGAGTTTATCGCAAAGAAGCGTGATACATATAATGTTAAGACTGAACGCTATTTATCAAGTTCATCAATTAACTCATATAATAAAGCCATAGAGTATTTCGGCAATTTTTTAATGAAAAAAAGAATGAGTACTGATCCTTCATGTATTAATGAAAATGTACTTAACGATTTTTTTGTTAGTCTAACCGATAAATCCCACAATTACAAAGTAAAGCTTCATGGTAAATTAAAGGAGTACCTAAGATTTTCAATTAAAAAAGGGTTAACAATTGATTCATCATATTCTGATTCTTCATTTACAGAACAATACGACAACCAAGAAACAGAAGTAGATGATAGGTCTCTTACGAATAGCGAGTTGATAAAACTTATTAATTTGCGGAAAGAATTCGTCTCAGGAACAATTCAGCTCCCACCATATAAAACTACTAAAACAATTACGAAGGACTTGCAGGAAAGGCAGCGTACGGTAAAAATGGCGAATTTAAAAAAATCACTTGATTGTTTTTTATTTATGGTCTCAACAGGTCAGTATTTCGCTGATATAATTGGTAAGACCTTGACAATAAAAGATATTGATAGTAACACTTACATTACCTATCGGAGGCAAAAGAATAATTCATATTGTAAATCAATACCAATATGCGATAAGGAAGGCTTAATAGGGAAGACATTGTTGAAGGAATATTCGATAAAAAATAGAAAAAACTTTCCGATAATTTTATCGCTGAACCATTTCGATCAAAATCTGAAGACTATTAGTGATCTGGCGGGACTCGATTTTATGATTACCTCTAAGATGGCAAGGAAAACATTTGCCAGTAAATTCTACTTTGAATATGGAGTTGAATTAAGCTTCATACAACTCATGCTAGGCCATAAGGATGTAAAGCATACTATGCACTATTTGCGTATCTCAGAAGATGCGATGGCACTAAGGATACAACAACGTTTGGATCAGGCTGGGTAATGATTACTACTTAATTTTCAATAGTGATGATTTTTTTATGAAATTTTGGAACTTACTGTTATCACTACAACCACCAACATTTCAAGAAAATCAAATTTTATTTTTAGAAATTTTTAATTGTTGTGATCGGATACGAATGTGGCACAACCCCCGATATTTTACATACGCCTCCACCCTAGGAGGGGCGGGGGATTCCTTCATGGATTATTCAAGCGTATCCTGATATAATGATCATCCTATTTTAATCCATGAATCGATGAAATTAAGATTGTTAATGTGCCAGTTATAATCCTGTATTAACTCAAAGGATTAAAATAGTAATATCGGCTCAATCCACGAACAACTTTTTCAGCTTGGTTAACGTATTTTTATTTGTTGAGCTGATCTGGCTTATGTGGGTGAAACTGTAACCCTTCTTTAGCATCTTTATTTCTTCACAGTACTGGTCTTTCATTGCCTCATCGGTCTTTTTAAATCCGACCTTGCGACCAACGACACCACCAGTGTTACGGAAATTCTGGTAACCGCTTGACAACCGATTTTCGATGGTCTTACGTTCCATACGTGCAACCTCAGCAAGAATTGTAATAAGGAACTGGCTCATCGGATTAATTTGCTTCTCAGGTGTCAAAGTCTCAATGTTGTAGTTCTGGATAAACAGCGAAATCTTATTCTGATTTAAAATCTCAATGGTTTGTAAGACTTGTAGGGTATCCCGGCCAAGTCTCGAAAGCTCAGTGACCAAAATTTTATCGATGTGATTAGTATTAACATATTCTACCATGTTCATCAGTTCCACACGTTCAATATTTTTCTTCGCTCCCGAAATCTTTTCAGCGAATACAGCCTCAACCTGATAATTAAGATTTAAAGCCAATTGATTTAAATCATTAATCTGACGGTCATAGGACTGACGATCATTCGTTGAAGATACTCTGCAAAACAGTACTACATGTTTCATAATCGCTCAATTAAAGTAATATTGATAGTATTGATAATTTCCATACAATTTATCGTAATTCTCGTAGCATAGAAAAAAATGTCGATGTATGTCACCTTCGATGATTAGTAAAAAAAAGTATCTCCACCAACAGTTCTTACATTCATATCCACTTAATTCACAGACTAATACTTCCACAGATTTCATATCTATGTTGATTTAAAGGTTTTGCTGTTGCTTAATATTACGAAGCCATGTGTTAGCGAAGGCGTTATGCTCTGCCTGAAGCTTAGCCCTGTAACCTGTAATTTCACCATTTTCAATGATTACCGATTCCTGTTCAGATCCCATAAAACCATCTTGCTTAAAATAGCTGGGTATGTAGGTATTCATTGCTTTTACATAGATGAACAGCATCTCTGGATCAGCCATCAGGTCTGAATTTTGTTCATAGTAATGGGCAACCGATACGATCAGGTATTTTTCATTATCGAAAATTGCCTCCACCGATACTGGCATGAATGAGTTACCAGTATTAATTTTGATGTAACCATCTACCATCATTTCAACCATTTTATTCAGGGTAGTGGTTGATATTGCGCTCAGTTTTTTCATTGATATTTTATTTTAAATCGTTACGTAAAGGTAGCTATAATTAATATAACTACCATATTATATAGTAAATATTTTAAATAAATTTACTTTTACGCCATTACCTAATAATTATTGCTTAATTTTGGCTCAAATTATCAATCTATGGAGAAAACTGAGCAAATTCGACAAGTAATTCATCTGCAATTTGTTGGCACTGATGAACATCATTATTTTGGTAGTATTCAAGCCATATACGACCATTTTACACGTGATCAGGTCGGAATAGCCCCACAGACACTTTACAACCAATGGGCTGGTAATTTGCCATATATCAATTCTAAAGTCATTCTCAGGAAAGGAAGGCTGATCCAGAAAAAAAACCGAAGTAAGGATGATATGCCCTTGTAACAATAATAAATATAAAGATTCTTAGATGTCTGAAGTGTTTACACTTTTGTGATTAAACAAGAAGAGCCGTGTGAAGAGAGAGTTTGACGCACGGTGCCGTGAGAACGTGAGGGTGAAATTCCCTTGCGTGACTCGATTTGCGATTATTACCACATAGGAACCTACGAATAAGATTCAAACTTAAATTATCTATTTCTACAGTTCTTATTAAAATCTGTTGCTAACGTAAAATGGATTGCGAAAATCCGTTGAAAAATGATTAATTTGCAGAAATTATAAACTATTGAAAATAAATGATTGATTTTAAAGTTAGTCAGAATTAAAAATAATGGACAAGAATTATGATAAAGCTAAATAGAAAAATTTATAGACTCTACAATGTTACGGAGAATGTTTTCTGGGCACACATAGATGATATTACCGCAGGTCAAAATACAGATCCAGAAATGGGCTCAACATTTCCCGGTAAATTAGAGAACATATTTGGCGGAAAAAAAGTAAAAAATAAGTTTTCGATATTCTTGTATCGACCTATCACAACGGAATTATGGATGAAAATATTAGCAAAGGGTCAAGTTTCATTTGATAATAAAAAAGAATGTGTAGTAATAGATTGTAGATTTGAGATACCATTATGGAGCATATTGGTTATATTTTTTCTTGGCCTTTGTTTTGTCACACCGTTCTATTTTATCTCATTGAACACGGGAATTATTATTAATAGTATATTCCTTTTAATTTGTAGTCTGATACTAAGGGCGAATTATCGCAAAATTGTTAATGAGTTAAAAAAACAATTTGACAAAATATCAGATGTTGAAATCCAAGATATTAGAAAATTATAATTCCAACATGTATTCTTATATTAATTATAAATTCAAATAACACATAATAATAAGTAAGGCTTCGTGTGGTCGAGGGGACGAGACCCAACACGAAGCCTTGTTGCTATCTGTTTGCAGAACGTGAACCCCAACGTGATGAGGTACTGGATTTGATTGAAGGTAAGAAGCCAAGTGTGCTTCAGCGAAAAACAGTAGGTGATCGCATTCTTAATAAAATACTGGGGTTAGTTGACACTTTTATAAATGGAATTACATGTAGTTAATGCCACAACATATTCCGGCTGTGCCGGAAATATGTGTGTAGGCACTACTTTTATCATTCTGTTATTAAAAATGTCGTTTAATTACAGTTTTTACAGGGGTTTAGCAAAAAATGAAATAGTTAATATCCAGCCAAACCAAGCATTAAATCGGGGTTATGGTACATGTAAGGGGTGATTATGGTACATAAAAGTTGTAGGTCTAATAATCAATCTGTGTGATGCCAATATTGGCAATACCACTATTAATTTCCGCTTCCGCTTCCTCTGCCAGACACTCCTGTAATTTTCTCAATGAGTTACTTTCCTTAGGATTACTTTTAACTGCATCATTGATTTTTTCAATAGTAAAATCATAAATATTGTATTCAGTTGTAGTTACGTGGAGGAAATTGACGAGAGTATCAGTTGAATCAACTGTGTATCCTTTTAATATTTCGCCAATTGTACGTGTAATTGACTTTTTAGCTTCAGGTATGCCATTGGATACCGTAATTACTTTTTCAAGCGGAATCGTTGTTTGTGGAACTTTATCCCAATGAATTAACGTTAATTCTTTCCCGTTTTTTATGGCTGTAGACTTTCGGTGATTTTTCATATCGTTTAAACCCACCTGATAAAATCGTAGCCATTTATTTACTTCATCGAAAAGGATCTTTCCTAAGAAAGCTGGATCACAAAAATCTGCGAACGAATCAAATTCGTATTTACTTAAATGCCTCGAACCTAATTTAATTTCAAACCTGCCATTATTAACTGAAGTATCCAATCCGTTTTTCTTCCAGAATTCGGTAATGTAATGTTTGCCGGTGGTCATTATTTCATTGGTTTTATCATAGATTTCAGCCGTTTTTTGATACTTTTTACGTCCAATTGTATACCATTCCCATTTCAGTTCTTGTTTGTTAAAATTGATCCCTTCAATCTTTAGTTTAAGGTTGTTAATTTGAATGGTTAATGTTCTGAGATATCGTCTAAAATAGTCCATCTTATTGTATATGTCGTTTCCATCCAATGCAATATCAATTTTTGATAGCTTCGAAAATGTTAAGCCAAGTTCATCTAACAGATACCGAATACGAACAAACCAGTCTTTAGTGTACAACTGCGAATTAATAACCTTAACCGATATTTCATTTTTTTTGTGTTTACAATTAATTGGAACTGCATATATTTCACAGAGATCACAATGATCCACCTTCACGATATATTTGTATTTGAAATTGGGATTGTTGTGAGTCTGATTCTTTATGATAGTAATTCTGGTGGATGAATAAGATTCCATTACACTTCCTTTTAAATCAGTCAGGCATATAAATTGGAACCAATCTAAATTAATAGTGTAATAACTGGCGGATTTATTTCCATGGTCAGGTTTAAACTTTTCAACGAGATAATTAGTTGAAGTAGAAGCATAAATAGTGTTAGTATTTCCAGAGAATGATGTAAACAAGTGAACATTATTAATAGATTGTTGACCTGATTTTGAAATTGATGTATTTATATTCATATTAAGATTTTTTTAATTTAAAGTGATTAAGCCTCATGCACCAAGCATGAGGTTTTCTTATATAATTACTGCTTATACAATTATTAAGACCCAAATCTTGAATTTCCGGAAAAGATTTTTCCGGTAACTGGTGTGCAAAAATGTGACTTAACTAAAATTGGCTTTATAGAATGGTGCTTATCAATGATTTGCCATAAGCATATTTTCTGGTAAGTGGCGAGTAATTTTTATTAAAAAAATGTGCGTTAGATTACCTAATATCATCCAGAATGTTTAATTTTGAAGTAAAATATTACATTAACATGGTAATTGACGATATAACTCAGAATTTTGCAAGGATTTATCGAACATTGGAAGGTCAGGGGTTGAAACCGACTAATTTGGCGAAGATGATCGGTTATACATCAACGACTCAACTTCACAGTGCCCTTGACGGTACAAGTATCCTATCAACAAAGGCGATATGTACTATGGTGGAAAAACTAAATGTAAATCCGCTATATTTATTTTTGGGAAAGGGTCAAATGTTCTTGGATAAATCTGATGAAGATATTGTAAATCAATTGCGGAAAGAAAATCAGGAGTTAAAGGAACATGTTGAGAAGTTTAATGAAAAGGCTGAAATGCTTGATAGTCGGGTTAAAGAGTTGCAGAAAACCAATGAGCACTTAATAGAGATGAGCATTGCTGGAATGAAATATTATAAATCGAAGTATGAAGAAGTTTCAAAAAATTCATCAGAGAATGAAGCGAAAATAATTGTCACGGAATAAGACGTTAGCTGTTACTCTTTATTTGTTTTTAATTGAGAATGAGAATTTGATTACTTTTTAGGTTTTGCCATAATTGCCACAAGATTTGCCATAAAGCAAAAAAAGACCCCTTGATAATCAAGGAGTCTTACGTGGGTTGAGGTCGATGGCGGATTCGAACCGCCGTAGACGGTTTTGCAGACCGTTGCCTAGCCACTCGGCCAACCGACCTGAAATGTGGGTGCGAAGATAACTAAAAATCTGATTTACTTGCAACCGTTTTCAAAATTTGATCGGGATCACCTTTCAAGCGTTACGCTTACCTTCTCAATCTGGCCGCCCATCGGAGGATTCAACTTCGAAATCTTCACTATCGCTTTTTCAATTGTATCGTATCCTTCATATAGCCTGTTGATTATCCTGCCTGCAACATGCTCAAGCAGATGTGATTTGATTTGCATCTCTTCATTTACTATCAAATATACTGCCTGATAATTTAAAGCATCTTCCAGGTTGTCACTTTTTGCTGCTTTGGAGCAGTCGGTTACTAACGTAAGATCAACGATAAAACGATTACCTACTATTTGTTCTTCTGCAAAATGACCATGATATGCATAAAACTCCATCCCTTCAATTTCAATAACTCCCATTCTTAAAATGATATATTGACTTCAAAATTAATCTATTTTTAAATC
>Ga0075528_10000006_pt1 | contig 33823 bp, 23 predicted proteins | sample NGEPer16B_FD_76827 | JGI IMG/M metagenome (GOLD analysis project Ga0075528, IMG submission 76827) | Arctic peat soil microbial communities from the Barrow Environmental Observatory site, Barrow, Alaska, USA - NGEE Permafrost159B-16B | ecosystem: Environmental > Terrestrial > Soil > Wetlands >... | reverse complement strand
CAGCTGCTGAAGAGCTTTGTCTCGCATCATTTTAAATTCTTCTGATTCCATAATCTGTTGTCTAAAGTTTATCTATAACAATTTATACCTTAGACAGAGTTCATTTTACAGTCTCTATTGGTCCGATAACTGACGACATTGGGTGAATACTCCCGGTTTTTCATCAAATCGAAATTCTTTCTATTCGCTGAACGATTCGTGCAGGTTAAATCTGTTTAGAAATGGATCGATTATGACACGTTTTAGCACTGACTTCCGGTCAAGTTCGAACTGTTTATAACTCGCATAACCATATAGTTTCTTAAACTTTCAATTTAGAGCATTTCATAATCTGGGTATATAATTATTCTTCCTTCCAGAACATTTTAGTTCTTCTTTCGTTAAAAGAATTATTTAAAATTTATCTGGATATGAAAAAGAAAATAGGAATAATTGGTTCTGGAACCGTGGGACAAACACTGGGAACAGGTTTTTTGAAATATGGATATGAAGTGAAGATCGGAACTCGCGATCTGACTAAATTAGCGGATTGGAAATCAAATGCAGGCAAGGGTGGATCGATCGGATCGTTTGCCGAGGCTGCTGAATTTGGTGAAATTATTGTTCTGGCAACGAAAGGCACAGCTGCAATAGATGCGCTGCAACTGGCTGTAAAAGCCAATCTTTCAGATAAAACGATCATCGATACTACGAATCCCATCGCGGATACGCCTCCTGAAAACGGGGTGCTCAATTTCTTTACCGAATTGAATGATTCGTTGATGGAACGTTTGCAAAATGCATTTCCCGGGGCGAATTTTGTGAAGGCATTCAACAGTATTGGTGGAAGCCTGATGATTAATCCTGATTTTGGCAAAGAAAAACCGACGATGTTTATTTGCGGCAACAGCCAAAACGCGAAAGATGAAGTTGCAGAAATCTGTAAACTATTCGGATTTGAAACAGCAGATATGGGAGCTGTGGAAGCGGCACGTGCCATCGAACCGCTTTGCATGTTGTGGTGCATTCCGGGATTCCGTGAAAACAAATGGACCCATGCTTTCAGGCTACTAAAACGGTAAGATAGTCAGCTGGCAATTAGCGGCTTGCAACTGGCTTTTTGCTGCCAATTGCGAGCCGCATGAACTTGCTCAAGGGAATGCAATTGCGTACTTATTTCTTCTCCCAAATTGTAACCTCAATGTTATTGTAGGAATATTTCCGTTTGTTGATCCTTTTAACAGCCGGGACAATGACCGGACCGTCAATTTTTGTAAAAGTTTCGCTAAGGAGCTCTGCAAGATCATCTTCTCCCCATATCTGTTCTCCTGCATCGCGGTAACCTCCAACCCAGTTTTCACGTTTTGTACACTCTTCGCTCCAATCGAAACCTGTTGCAACAATGAGTCTTCCTCCTTTATTGATCCGTTTATGAACACCGGCAAGGAAATGTCGTGGATTGTACATCTGGTCAAGAATGTCGTTGATCAGTACAAGGTCGTATCCCTCAAATATAGATTTCATATTCGACGCATCCGTCTGCATAAAGGTGACTTTATTTACGAGTTTTTCGAATCCAAGGTTTTTCATGTTCAATTGATGATACGAGAAGAGTTCACCTTCTTCGGGAAAGATATAGTTGAAACTTCCGCTTTCCTGCAATTGTACAGCAACCCTGATCGTCCGGGCGGTGAAATCAAGACCTGTCACTTTATCGAAACCTTTGGCCAGTTCCCAGGTTGTGCGCCCCGTGCGGCTACCCAGATCGAGTGCACTCTTTTTTGAATGACCTGCATATTTAATCGCCAGTTCTGCAATCTGCTGATAGTAATTTTTGACGCCCAGAAAGGCAGGTCCATATTGAGCTTCGCAAGTGCGGATTACTTCCGGATCGGTTTCGTAAACATCCTTTGGAATTTCCACCTCACTGGCAGATTCCACATAACGGAAACCTGCATGTTGGTAAAAATGACGACGAAATGCATAACGCGCATTTCCGATCGCTTCATTTCCTGTTGAGATCCACGATCCGCCCTTGATCAGGTTATGTTTTGTATCGAAGGTGGGAGTCGAGAAATCGTCGTATATCGGATGAATCTTAAAACCTTCAAATCCATTGATGGGCGTCTCCGTCCATTGCCATACATTCCCGATCAGGTCATAAAACTCGTCAAACCCAAATTTATTAACGGGACAGGGACTTTGAAAATGTTCCATATTAATATTGCACGGTGCGCTCATCCAATACGGTTGGTCGGGGATATTTGCATTCTTGTAAAGTACAAACCACTCATCTTCTGAAGGAAGACGTATTGGCAATCCGGTTACCTCTGATTTCCAGTTGCAAAAGGCCTTGGCTTCGAGAAAATTGATTTCAACCGGCCAATCCCACGGCATTGCTATTTCATTAAAAACCAGTCTCAATTTCCAGTCTGCACCCTCTTTTCTCCAAAAAAGCGGATGCTCGGCTTCTTTATAAGTTTTCCAGTTCCAACCTTCTTCTGTCCAAAAATTCTGAGACTGATAACCGCCTGCTTCGACAAATTGCAAAAATTCGCCATTCGAACAAAGGTATTTCGAAGCCTTGAAGGATTGTATATCTGCCTCGTGTTTGCCGTATTCATTGTCCCATCCATAGAGCGGATCGTTAAGCGATTTCCCAATTTTGATTTGCTTACCTTCAACGGGAATTAATGAATTTTCAGGGGCAGGTGCGGTTTCTGAACAAATGTTCCACGATGCTATCGGTTGCAAATATTGTAAGGGCACCTGACGCATCAACACCGAAGAGGTTTCAATATGAATCCTTTCATGTTCAATTCCCATCAAAATAATCCAGAAAGGATTGTCCCAGCCAATAGGCAGGTTTAAAGGCAGCGTTTTAATAAGGGTATCGATCGTTTTCCTCACTTTATTCCGGTATTCCTTCGCTTCAACAAAGGATGGCCAGCTGTAATGACTCGTGTTCAGATCATCCCACGACATCTCATCAACCCCTATTGCAAACATTGATTCGAACAAAGGGTTTATTCTTTCAGTGATTATTTTGCTGATGATTAATTTGTTGATATAAAAGGTTGCCGTATGCCCGTAATAAAAAATCATCGGATGACGCAAAGGATCCGCTTTTCTATACATTGCTGACTGGTCAGGAACTGACAACCAAAGTAATTGTAAACTGCATTACGTGATACTAAAAACAGGTGGAAACCATTTTTGTTCAATCAATGATGTCATAGCGTTAAACAGTTATTGTATTTTTTAACCTGAGTAATCATTGATTAAGGAGAAACAGCAAAATCACCTTATCCTTCTTTATCCATTTTGATTTTCCGGAAATGCAACAGATTGATTTAATCAATCTAAATAGGGGAGATCATTTGCTTATATCCCTGATGAAAATTACATTTGGCTGAACAAAATAATTGAATAAAGGTGAAATTTATTGATTGTCAATCTGCAATTCTAAATAAAATGGTTGACTTAATCAGAAGAAATGGCCTAAACATATGATTTGTCAGTATGGATGCGACGTTGAAGCTGAAAGGAAAGAAATCAATCAACTATTATATGCGTGTTTTACACCGCGATATTGGTTTTTTTATTGCCGGTTTGCTAATTATTTATGCACTTAGTGGCATAGTCATGATATATAGGGATACTTCTTATTTTTATGGAAATCTCTTCTTTCCGGATATTTAAACCGGAGAACAAAAGCTTTCGCCGGGGGCTCTATTTTGCAGGTGAAGGAACCGTATTTGTAATCATTTTATTATTGGTTTAATTTATGAAAATTGTTGTTGTTCTTTTAGTATTTGTGATGTCTTTCTCTCTGTCTTATGCACAGAAAAGTGATAAGAAATTGTCGGAAAAAAGTTCCGGAAATCCACTCTTTCCCGGATGGTATGCCGATCCTGAGGGAATTATTTTTGGTAATCAATACTGGATTTACCCTACTTATTCTGATGATTACGGACAGCCGGACCGATCGGAAAAATTAAGTGATGAGCAATTAAAGGCACAAAAGAATACAATCAATCCGCAGTATCTTAAACAGACCTTCTTTAACGCATTTTCCTCGAAGGATTTAATTCATTGGGATAAGCACCCGCATGTACTTGATATCAAAGATGTAAAATGGGCATCCTATTCCCTTTGGGCACCTTCTATTATCAAAGCCAACAGCAAGTATTACCTTTTCTTTTCGGCCAACGATATCCAAAGCGATCGCGAATTAGGAGGAATAGGCGTATCTGTGAGTGATCACCCGAAAGGCCCGTTTGTTGACGCATTGGGAAAACCATTGATTGGCAAGTTCTACAACGGTGCCCAGCCAATCGATCAGTTTATATTTCGTGATACAGATGGTGATTTCTACCTGTACTATGGAGGCTGGAAACATTGTAATGTTGTCCGATTAAGCAAGGATTTGCTTTCGGTTGTTCCATTTGCTGATGGTGAAACTTACAAAGAGATAACACCTCAGAATTATGTTGAAGGTCCGTTTGTATTTAAACGTAACAACAAGTATTACATGATGTGGTCTGAAGGGGGATGGACTGGTCCCGATTACAGTGTTGCATATGCCATTGGCGATTCTCCAACAGGCCCGTTTAAGCGTATTGATAAGATTCTGAAACAAGATCCGAAAATAGCTACAGGAGCCGGACACCATTCTGTAATTCAAATACCTGGAACGGATGAGTATTATATCGTTTATCATCGCCGTCCGCTAAATACCACAAATGGTAATCACCGTGAGACCTGTATGGACCGGATGTATTTCGACAAAGACGGTTATATCCAACCTGTAAAAATGACTTTTGAAGGGGTTGCAAAAAGAATTATAAAGAACAATTAGTTAGGTGAAATGATATTTCAATTTAGAAATGCATACTGAATTTTTACTGGTATCTTTTTTAATATTTTTTATCTAACTTGCGCTCCTTATACAATAAAGCAAAATATGACCAAATTACAAACCCATTCCCAAGATACGTTTTGTAAAGACTTTCCTACTTTAGTACCTTATATAAATTCAACAATAAATCTAAAACTATCAATATATTATTAGAAATATATTATGAATAAGGTATTTTCTGTCTTTAAACTTCTAAAATTGAAAAAGTTATATATTATTAGTGTATTGTTGATTTTATTTATCGGAGTTAATAATAAGGGTTTTGGACAACAGGTGGTCACATCAGTTACAAGCTTAACAGGGTTTTCGTATTCTTTTGGTTCAGGGCCTTCATCTGAACAATCGTTTACTGTGAACGGTACGGGCCTCTCTGGAAATATTTCGATTACCCCAACTTCTAGCTTTGAAATTTCAACAACCGCTGGTTCCAAATTTCAATCAACAGCAATTATACTAAGACAAAATAAAGGGATCGTAAAGGCGACCTCAATTTTCGTTCGTTTGAAAGCTGGACTAGGGCTTGGTACCTATGCCTCGGAAAATATTGTTTTGACTTCTAGCGGGGCAACTACTCAAAATATAGCCTGCAGTGGTGCAGTTGTTTTAGCAGTAGAGCTTTGGAATGGAACATTTCAGGCCGGCTATTCAACATTGAAAAGTGCATTTGATGCAATCAACAAAGGAACATATAAGGGAGAACTTGAAGTTAGAATAAATACCAATACTACCGAAACAGCTTCAGCGGTACTCTATCAAAGTGGATATACAAGTGTAAATGGAACATCAAGTTACAGTTCAGTAAAGATCTATCCGACTGTTGATGGAATTACTGTGACAGGAAATCTTGCAGCTCCGCTAATAGACTTAGATGGTGCCGATAACGTTACTCTCGACGGAAGCGTGAATGGATTAGGATCTACAAAATCCTTGGTCATTGCCAATACAATTGCTTCAAATACTGCAGGAACTTCAACAATTCGATATATCAATTCTGCAGAAAACAATGCGGTAAGATATTGTATTATCAAAGGTTCGGAAACTAATACAGCAAGTGGAATTGTCCTCTTTTCAACCGCCAATACAGGTAATGGAAACGATGGAAACACAATTGAAAATAACGATATCACTTCAAATACGACGGGCAGACCAATCAATGCAATCCTGTCTGTTGGAACGGTTTCGCGTGAGAACAGCGGAAATATAATTCTTAATAATAATATATTCGATTTCTGGCATTTGGATGGTGTCTCAACAGCCATTCTACTCGGAGCTAATACAACTAATATTACTGTTTCAAAGAATAGTTTTTATGAAACAACTTCTTTGGAACCATCCGGAACCGCCACTTATCAAATGGTCATGATTGATAATGCTTCCGGGAATAATTTTACAATTTCTGATAATTTTTTTGGAGGTCAGGCTCAACTATGCGGAGGACCTGCTTTATCGGTTGGAGCTGTAAATCTTCGGTCAAATACGCTTGATCTGATACAACTAAATGCAGGGACAACAACTGCAACGTCGGTTCAGGGAAATATCATCAGCAACATTGGCTTTCGAAGTTCAAATGCCTCGCCTTTCAGAGCTATCAACGCAGTGGCCGGAACGCTCAATTTAGGAACTGTTACAGGAAATACGATTGGTTCTGACACAGAAAATGGTTCTATCACCGTCACAGGTACCGTTGGAAACTGTAATGTATATGGAATCTATATTGCTAGTACTAATAATGTGGATTGTCAAAACAATACCATCGGATCAATTACAACTGCAAATTCAAATAACAATGCAACCAATCTTTATGGTATTTACAAAACAGCTTCTGTAGGAACTACAACCATATCAGATAATATTATAGGGAGTAAAAATTCGGCTAATAGTTTATATACCAGTTCACCTGCTACCTCAAATTCACAGATTCTATCCGGTATCTATTCTGCAGGAACCGGGAATACAACAATTTCCGGAAATACAATTGCCAATATCACAAACGGTACAACCGAAACAGGTTTGGCTTCAAGTGTCCGGGGAATTTTTACGGTGGCAGGATCAAATGAGATCAGCAATAATGAAGTTCACCATTTAAAATCAGGTGGAGCGGCCAATGGCGCTAACTATGCAAATACTTCACTGATTGGAATCTCTCAACTTAGTGCTGCAGATGGAACCATACAAAACATTATGGGGAATGCAGTATATAATTTGACAAACACTTCAACTGTAAAGATGGAAATGTATGGGATCTTTTATTGGGGTCCTGCGTCAGGAACCAATGCAATCTCCCGAAATTTCGTTCACTCCTTTTTTATCAGTTCAACAGATCAGGCTTATCTGCATGGTATTTCACTTTATGGAGGTGCTTTCACGGCCTCAAATAATATTGTATTCTTAGGAAATACGATTTCCACAGGATGTTCCATGTGGGCGATGTGGACGAACAGCAACAATGCAATTCAAATTTATCACAATACTTTGTATTTGTCAGGTATTTCAGCAACAGGTTTATCAAATACCTATGCATTCAGATCCTTAAATGCAGGTCCGACTTCTGCCGTTATAAAGAACAATATTTTGTGGAATGGACGGACAAACAGTAGCAATGTCATTTCGCATTATGCCATTTATCTTCAAAGCAAAGCCAATACTTCAGTTGATTACAATGATTATAAATTTTCACAGCAATTTGGTCTTGTCGGTGCTACTCCTTATGCAACATTGGCAGCATGGAAAACAGGAACCGGTTTTGATTTAAACAGTGTGGAAACTGATCCGCAACTCGTAAATCTGGGAGGAACACTTCCAATAGACTACCAGACCAATGTTGGTTTACCGGGTGTTTCAGGAACAGGTATTGCAGGTGATTACAATGAAATAATAAGGAGTACCACTGCTCCTACAATGGGGGCATGGGAATATTTTTCCAATCCGGTTGAGGTTTGGAACGGTATTACCTTTCGGGCAGGTTATACAACCTTAAAAGATGCTTTCGACAAAATTAATGATGGAACATGGAAGGGCGATTTGATAATAAAGTTCAGGGGTAATACGATTGAAACCGCCTCTGCTGTTTTGAATTCAAGTGGTACGGGACTCTCCGGTTACACAAATATTCTTATTTATCCCGCCCGGCTTGGTGTTACTGTTACTGGTTCGTTGACTGCACCTTTGATAGATTTAAATGGCTGCGATCATGTAACCTTTGACGGACGAAAAGATGGGTCCGGAACCGTTTCATCAATTACTTTTTCAAATACGAGCACATCAGGAGTGGCGGGAACCTCCACCTTCCGGTTAATCAACGATGCAACCGGCAATACCCTAACGTATTGTACTTTAAAAGGATCAACAACGGATGCAAACGGAGGAGTCCTGTTTGTCAGTACAACCAATGGTGTATCGGGAAACGACGGAAATACCTTTGATAACAATTTCATCACAAATTCGGCCGAAACAAACAGACCGGTTAATGCTATCTTTTCAGTTGGAACATCGGCTAAAGAGAATAACGGGAATACGTTTATCAACAATAAAATTTACAATTTTCTGAACAAGGGATTGTCTTCCAACGGAATTTACCTGGGGAGTTTTACGTCCGGAGAGACCATTCAGGGAAATAGTTTTTACGAAACAGCTTCCTTTGCCCCGACGGCTGGTGTTGCTTACAATGTGATAAATATTAACAATCCTGCTGGCGTAAACTATGTTGTAACCGGAAATTTTATTGGAGGAACATCACCTTCTTGTGGTGGCACTGCATGGACAAAAACTGCTTCTGCCAATAGTGCATTTACAGCCATAAATGTAAATGTCGGAACCGCAACAGCGAGCAGTGTTCAAAACAATACCATCAAAAATATGGTGTGGGGTAATTCGGGAGCGGCTTTGTGGACTGGGATCAATATTGCAGCAGGTATCGTAAATATAGGCACTACAGCCGGAAATACGATGGGTGCAGCAGCCAGCACGGGTTCAATTACGGTTACCGGCGGAGCAACAGCGACAAATGTGGTTGGAATTAATATTGCAAGTTCAGGAAATGTGGATTGTCAAAACAATATTATTGGCGCTATTGTAGCCGCCAATACAGCCGCATACGCCACTAATTTTTACGGGATCAATAAAACTGCCACAGCAGGAATTACGACGATCAGTAACAATACAATTGGAAGTACTTCGACGACCAATAGTATCATTTCCAGTTCAGTAAGTACAGGAAACGCGCAAAGTGTTTACGGAATATATAATGCTGGTTCAGGAACGATCACGATCAGCGGCAATACGATTGCCAATTTAATCAATGCAACTTCCAATACAAATGTTGGTACAACGGGTTGCATCAATGGCATCGTCTCTGTTAATGGAACAAATACTATATCGAACAATACAATTCGCAATTTGTCGATCGCCAATGCCAATACAGCTTCTACGAACAACGCTTCAGTCATTGGAATCGTGTTGACGGGAACAAATGGCACAAAAACTATCTCGGGTAATACGATCTACAGTTTATCAAATACATACGCCTCATTTGCCGGAAGGGTAACCGGTATCTATTACGAAGGAAGTACCACAGGTGCGAATGAAGTTTCTAAAAACTTTATTCATAGTCTGTCTTCTACAGGTACATCGGGTGCCGGTTTAGCAGGGATACAGGTTGTTTCAGGAGTCACCACTTATTCAAATAATATTGTCAGTTTAGGAAGTAACAATCAAAACCTGATTTACGGAGTATACGATACCAGTGCGGCTTCCCAAACCAGTAATTTCTATTTTAATACGATTTATATCAAAGGTGTGGTTGCTGGCGGGGCCTATAATTCATATGCGTTTTACTGCGCTGCTGCAAATGGTACACGCAATTACAGCAATAATATCTTTTACAATTCCCGATACAGAAGTGCAGGTACCAGTTCCCATTTTGCGATTTATTTCGTTGCAACTGGTGGGGCTCTCACAATTAATTACAACGACTATTTCACTTCCGGTAACGGAAGTATAATGGGTTATTACGGTGGGAATAAAACTGCACTCCCAATTGTAACAGGACAGGATGTTAACAGTTTAAACACTAATCCAGTCTTTTACGTGGTTACACCAGTAGTCACAACCGATTTTAGAACAAAGACAGATTTAACCGGTGTTAATGGAACAGGAATTGTTGTCGATTTTAGTTCTGGTTCAAGAGGAACTGTTCCTTCGATGGGAGCATGGGAGTCGAATATTAACAAATGGAAAGGAACCATAAGTAATGACTGGAGCAATTTTGGTAACTGGACAGGAAATTTAGTCCCCCCGGTGGATGCCGACATCGTTTTCGATGATGCTCCACTCAATCCTTGTCAGCTGGACAAAGACCGGTCGGTAACCGACATTATAAATGGCCAGGCAACTTACCGGATGGTAACGAACGGACACAAACTTACCGTTAAGGGAGATTTCTACTTTACGAACAATGCCCAGGTGGATGCTTCGTCAATCAATTCAAACATTGAGCTGGCAGGTGTTTCTGCGCAGGTAATACCAGCCGGAACTTTTTATAACAGCGAGGTCTATGACCTGACATTGGCAAATGCCAGCAATGTAACACTCTTTGGAACCATGCGACTATTGCATACAATTACAGCAAATTCCGGACGACTCGACGCAAATGCTACAACACCTACTGTTGTATATGCAGGTACTTCGGCGCAGACCATCGAAAGTAATCGTTTCCTTTCAGATAAGATTTATAACCTGAGCATTGATAATGCATCCGGTGTTACATTGGCAGGTACTTCTTCCATTACGGTTCCCCATGATCTAACAATTACCAAAGGGGTACTTACGGTTCCTCCGGGTGCGCTTCTTACGGTCGATAATTATTCAAACCTCGATTATAGGGCTCCTTTGCCTGCCGTTTATCCCTCCCAGATCGATTATTGGTCATGTTTGGTATTGAAATCTAATTCAACTTCAACAGGTTCGTTTATTCACAGTGACTTGTTTACAGGAATCGGAACGGTTAAGGTTGAACGGTTTATGTCCATTAGTCCTAATTGGCACCTTTATTCTTCACCAATTAAAGATCAGTCGGTTCATGAATTTTTGAAATACAATCCCGAGATTCCTGATTTATATAATACCACTGTAACGCCAAACACGATTATTGGAGCGGGTATGCGCAATTATAATACGGCGACTGATTTGTGGAATCCGTATATTGTTTATGCATCTTCAAGTACAGTAGCAGGAAGTATCGGGGGCGGGAAAGGATTTAGTATCCGTACTTATACCGATGCACAAGGGACTCATTTCGTAGATGCAACCGGAATTCCTAATCCGAATACTGTAAATGTGGCGTTAAGCAGGACGACTGCAGCAACTGATATCGGATGGAATTGTATCGGAAATCCGTTCACTTCAGCATTAACGATTAGAAATATTAACAACGATGGCTTTTTAAATGCGGCTAATTCAAGTGTGCTTGAGCCGGACTATGTCGCTGTTTATGTCTGGGATACCAACAATATTACTACCAGTAAAACAACGCCTGAATACATAGTGATCAACAATGCCACATCCATTTCGAGTGTGCAGACAGCCCAGGGATTTTTTGTCAAATCGGTCGTTGGCGGAGGGAATGTAAGTTTCACCAAAACGATGCAAAAGCCATCTGCAGGATTAACGTTCAAAAATGCTGACATCGAATGGCCTTCGCTTAAAATTATTGCTTCCCAAAAGACCACATCAAGTTCAACGGAGATCAAGTTCATTCCAAATACGACGAAAGGGCTTGATCCGGGGTATGATGCAGGTATGCTGAAGGCAAATCCTGACTTTTCGCTCTATTCAAGATTGGTTGAAGACGAAGGAATCGATATCACGCTGCAATGTCTGCCTGATCAGGATTTCGATCAGTATGAAATACCCATTGGAATTGATTGTAAACTGGGCGGTGAAATTACTTTTACAGCTGAGTCGGTTAATCTTCCTTCAGGTTGCCAGGCATTCTTCGAGGACAGGTTAACCCATCGATTAACGAGACTCGATCTCAAAGATGCCAAATATACGGCGAATGTGAGCGCGGATGCTAAAGGAACAGGCCGTTTCTTCCTTCATACTTCAGATTTAATCAGCAGTGATCCTAAGTTGGAAGAAACGTCTTTTAAAATCTATACGACCGGCCAAACGGTCTATGTGAACGGCGAAGTGGGTGCAGATGCCCAATTCTTTCTCTATTCTGTAAATGGTAAATTATTGGCTAATTTCAAGGCTGAAAACCAGGTTCAGAATCAATTGGATGTTTCAGGATATGCCGCTGGCGTATATATTCTTTCGATCGTTGATAAGAATGTGAAAAAATCGGTGAAACTGATCATCCGGTAATAAGACAGGAAGATGGCCTTCACGGTAGTGACGATTCATTAATTTGGAGTTTTCTGATGATCTTTGAAGCAAAAAATAAGAGAACGGTTTCCTTGTGCAGGCTAAACAGTGACGATATCGACCAATTATGCGATTATTTGCAGCGTCTCAGTACTGTTACGAAAAGCCGGTTTGGACCTCATGGATTTGACAAACCAGCGGTCATTGACTTTTATAAGCTAGCAGACGAACATTGGGGATATATCGCAGTGGATAATCTTACAAAAGATATCATCGCTTATTCTGTCCTGAAAATTGGCTGTTTACAACACGATCGCTTTCGGTTGGAATCTTACGGACTGAAGTTGAATCATCAGACCGATTGCACCTATGCACCCTCAGTAGCAGACATATGGCAAGGTTATGGTGTTGGTAATGCCTTGTTTCAATATCTGCTTTCAGACCTGGAATCAAAAGGGATCAAACGAATTATATTGTGGGGAGGTGTTCAATGTGATAACGAAAAAGCGATCCGCTTTTACCTGAAAAACGGTTTTAAACGGCTTGGCAGGTTTGAATACGATGGATGGAATGAGGATATGATGTTGGATATCTATCCGGAAATCGGATAAGAAAAAGGCCGCAATTTTATACTTTTTCCAGGGATCGCATTCACCATACAATATTTTATAAAAAAAATCTTAAAACATATTGTTTTTTAATTTTTAAGTATTTATCTTGTGCCTCATTTCGCTCAAATACCTGACATACCTGAATTGCAACCCAATATTTTGAAAAACATCAAAAGTAACGGGAATTCACAGGAATAATTTCCGTTTGTCTCAGGTTATGTTGTGATAGAATATAACATTATTATAGCTTAGGGCAGCAGAAATTATTATGAATTCAGATGAAATAAAAATAGTCCTTAAAGATCAGGTTGATATCACCAATCAATCGTTTAAGAATTATTGGGGTAAAATCTGGATAAAGGGTGTTTTAGCAAATGATACAGACCTGCTGGAACAAATCCTTAAGCGTGTAACAAAAACGTTCAAATATAGCATTGCATTAGCAATCCCATTATCAGTTTTTTCAATTGTTTTTTCGGTATTAACTATTTTAATAAATAATGGTTTTTTAAATTGGAATTTGCATCTGAATAACGGAGGGTTAATGGTTCTGTTTACGATTTCGTTTCTGGTAAATACTTACCGGAATTATAAAATAAAAGTAAATCTTGAAAATAAAATATACCTGCTTAAACTTCTAAAGAAAATTAACATGGAATAATCAGCAGATCAGCATTTTGATTCTTCATCAACTCATCACTCTAAAACTCAAAAGCAATGAAATTTATTCAAAAGTACCTCGTTATTTTGTTTTTCATCTATTGGATCGGCTATATAGCCCTTCGTTTAATGGTCAGTGGAACACATATCAGTGATCCTGGTTTTATTAATGTAGCCTTTCTTGGACTGATTATGGCGGCCTTATTTTCAGGTGCCGTAGGTGGCGGACTCTATTTTTCAGTCGGACAAAGAGTGAGGTACATTGAATCCAGGGATCTCAAAGTTCCATTTTACACCGACAGGCAGCAAAGTTTTATTACGCCAACGAAAAAGAACTTTTCTTTTTCAGAATTACAACGCGAGATTAATCAAAACTGGATCCTGACTTATGTCGATAATGAACTCCAAATTATTAAATTCAGAACAAAAGATTCGCTCTTCGACTGGGGAGTTGGAAGTTACGTTGAGTATGACACTTCAATCAATACGGTTTCGGTGGTGAGTTTCCCTTTTGCAGGTTATACACAAAAAGGCAGGAGATTAAAAACTGAATTAAATAACAAGGTTGAAGCGTTGGTTCTGAATGCTTAATCAGAAAACGCATTTTGCATCATCAAAGAGACAAGGTTCTATGCTTTGATTAGGCTTAGATTGTCGTGAGAAGACATGTAATTGTTGATACAAGACATGTGATTGCAGAAGCAAGGCCTAATAATTGCAGATACAAGGTATATATAGGTAGTGACATGATATAAAAAGGTAGAGACAAGGCATGCCTTGTCTCTACAGCACCGGAAAACCTTCCGGTTTTTTTATTTGGCTTCGCCCGGAGGAGGCGGGTTTTCGCCTGGTTTTTTGTTTTCATTATCCGAAAGGAGAAACAATGCATAACGGGTGGAATCTTTCTGAAAGACCAGTTTGGCACACTGGCAAACCAACCCCATCTTTTCCCACACCATATTCAATGTAATGATACGTTCGTTTGCATCGAGCGAACGATCTTTTTTTGCATTCTGAACTGCTAAATCCTGTTTCACAATTTTGTCTGCAAGAGTATTCAGCGTGTCGATTTCCAACTCTGTCATCCCTTTGTCCATCAAAGCCGCTTTGTATTCAGCCTTCGATGCCTCCGTGTATGCCTTTCGGAGCAGGACGGGGAACTTCAGATGATTTCTGCTGGACGATTCGTACTGCGACTGCCCCATCGACCTGAGTGCAATCACGTGGTTGGGGAACGCAAGCTGAGCGTAGAGCATCAGCATCTGGAAAAGGTTACGTCCCTCGTTCATCAATACTTCAAGCTTATCGCTTTCGTTGGTCTGCTCAGCAACCGAAGCATAGTCTGGTAGAATATTCCGGGCTGCTTTAATGTCTGCGGCCCATTCTGCTGAAAAAGGTTCTGCCAATTGGGGGAACCGGGCTACAAATGCGGGCTGGTTCTTAATGAACGAGGCCAGTTTTACATCTGCCTGCTGCAGCATCTCGTCATCAGATTTGTTGAAAAGGCGCAGTACTTCATCGGGATGTTTCATGATGATTAACTTTTAGGTTATTAAAATCCGTTAACTGCTATAAAGGAAGCATTATGGTAGTAAATTTAAGGATATAAAATGAACTTTAGTCGAATATGTTCAAATATTTTTAAAAATAATTTATTTACTTCATTACGAACGTGTTATACACTATTCCGAAGCAAATTTTTATATCAGAGAAGTAAACCAACGGCATACCGAAGATTTCTTGCACGATGACGAAAATCCGTTCCGCCATTACTAAGTTATTTTCATCCGTTACGAAGAATCGTTCCGCCATTACGAAGCAGTTTTCATCAGTTACGAAGATGTCTGTAGTCGCTACGAAGCAGTTTTCATCCGTTCCGAAGATGTCTGTAGCCGCTACGAAGATGTTTGTAGTCATTACGAAGCTTTTTTCCGATAGCGGAAAACATCTTCGTAATTCCGGAAGCATCTGAATTCCTGATGTATTAATAACCCTTCAAGCGGTTGCAAACCCTTGAAGCGGTTTCATAGCAGGACTACGGGGTTACATAGCAGGACTAAGGGGTTACATAACAGTATGTAGAGGTGTTGAATTTCTGAAAAACATTGTATTTTTGCATCGTGAAAAAGGTTGATAGGATATTTGTACTGTTTCAGATCTTCGTAGTGTATTGCTTTATGGTAAGCACATACAGTACGGTCATTATTGTGCCGGGTACCACCTATCAATACAACCATTCGTCAAGAGAAGATGGTTTTTCCCCGATAGTTGGTGCCGACATCTTCACGATCACTACGAAGCCGGAGAATATAGTGACCGGCCATCGGAGCTTTCCGACGTTTTCGTTTAAAAATCACCCGAATGATTACCAGTCCCATCGGAAAGCGGCGGAAACGCACCTGGTAAATACCTGGTCTGATTATATTTTATTCGCCACGAATGTGGTCATCCGGCTTCAACCTGCCGACATTATTTTCCCCTTCCATTCTTTTTGGTAAACCCCTGTTGTAATTCAATTGTCCTGCTTTCAATGCACGACCTTTTCAATTAATTTATTGCACGACTCATCTGACAATTCGTTGTCGGGTCTTGCTATATGTCATGTTTTACAATAAAAAAATATCAAAATGAATTTTGGAGCAATATTCGGATTCGTAATCCTGATCATCATCGTTTTGGCTGTTGTAATCGTCAACAGCAACAAGAAAAACAAGAAAAAGCAGTTTGTACAGACACTTTCCGACCTTGCAGAAAAGAGCAATTGCACTATTTCGGAATACGATCTTTGGAACAATACGTTGATCGGTATCGACAACGGTGCACACAAACTGTTCTTTATCCGGAAAACCGCAGAGCTAGCGGTTAGTAATGTCGTTGATTTGCAGGGAATTCAAAAATGCCGGGTGATCAATTCAAGCAGAGTTGTAACTAGTAAGGATAGTGATAACCATGTGGTTGACAAAATAGAGTTGGCATTGACTTTTCCGGACGCGAAAATTGCGGACACGATCCTGGAGTTTTACAACACGAACCGCGATAATTTATTTCTGAATGGCGAACTTCCACTTGCCGAAAAATGGGCCGCCATCGTGAATACAAATATTGCCGGCATCCATCAACGCAAGTAAACGGTAACCATTTTTACAATGATAAAAGCCCTGTGGATCACATTCCGCAGGGCTTTTTTTCAATAGGGTAGGGTCTCCTTTAAAAATTGTAGCACAAATTTATTTGTAGATCTCTTCAACGACAACGGCTGTTCCGTAAGCAAGCACTTCGGTGAGTCCGCTCATCACATCATTCGCATCGTAACGCATACAGATAATTGCATTGGCACCAAGTTCCTGCGCGTGGAGAATCATCAGTTGCAACGCCTCTTCGCGTGCATTTTCGCATAATTCGGTGTAAATACTGCTTTTCCCGCCGAACAGTGACATAAATCCTCCAGCCATATTTCCCAAAACGCTGCGTGAGCGAACTGTAATTCCCCGCACAAGTCCCAATTGTTTCACTATCTTGAATCCATCGAGCGATGTACTTGTTGTAATCAATGTTTCCCTTTTCATGTGTAAATAATTTGTTTTTTAATGGTCACATGGAACCCTCATGGATTTTAATGCTCAATGGCTAGCATTGGCTCATGAGGGTTTCATATTTGGTTGTTTTTATTTTTTAAGTACAGAAATATATATTTAAAAATCAATCATCCAGCGATTGTCCGATCAATTGACGGAACTTCCAGCCGGTGTTATCGCTTACATTTCCTTGTGTTTGCTTCATCAATATACCGATGATTTTCTCCTTCGGATCGGCAAAATATTGCGTGTTGAAATAGCCGCCCCACTCGAATGTTCCGGTACTGCTCTGTCCTCCCTTTCCTTCGCCGGCAGGTGTGATTACTGAAAACGCAAGACCGAAAAATTTATCGGGACCACCATAGATCGAACCCGTCTGGTTGCTTAATATCGTTTCGACAGTCGTCCGGCTCAAAATTCTCACGCCGTTCAGCTCTCCTCCGTTGAGGTACATTTGCAGGAAGGTGGCATAGTCTTTCGCTGTGCTTGACAAACCGGCACCGCCCGAGAAGAAACTCTTTGCCCCTTTGATCGGATAATCGGGATCATAGAAAGTAGCCGGATAGCGTTCCCATTCCCCTTTATCGTTCTTTTGCTGTACCGAAACCAGGCGATTTGCCTTCTCATTTGGGAGGTAAAACCAGGTATCATTCATCCCAAGCGGCTCAAAAAGATGTTTCTTCAGGTACTGATCAAATGGCATTCCGGATATAATTTCAACCATATAACCCAATACATCAAGTCCTTCACTGTAGGTGAATTTCTCGCCGGGGTTGTTGTGCAACGGGAGCTTTGCAAGCTTTTTCACGCTCTCGGCAATTGTAACCTGCTTTTCTGTGAAAGCATCCGTAATACCGGCTTTCTGATAGATCATCTTAAACCGTTCGTCACCATCAATAACACCATATCCAAGACCCGAAGTATGACTCAGCAACTGACGTATCGTGATTTCACCTGATGCCGGAGTGGTAGTATAAGAAGTATCACTGTATTGAAATGTGTTCAGAACTTGTGGATTCTTGAACTCAGGAATGAATTTCGAAATAGGATCATCGAGCCTGAATTTTCCCTCTTCCCAAAGCATCATTACGGCGGTTGAGGTAATAGCTTTACTTTGTGAGGCAATCCTGAATATATCATCACGTTTTAAATTGCGTCCGCTTTGGTTATCCGCTTTTCCGAATGCCTTGTAATAAACGATTTTTCCATTCCGCGCCACAAGCGCTACGATCCCCGGAATTTCACCTTTGGCAACCGCATCGGTGCACATCGTTTCTATCCTGGCCAATCGCTCAGCCGACATCCCGACACTTTCGGGCGTACCTTCCGTTAGTACCGGAGAATTCTTAATCGATTTGGTCTGGGCACTTATTGACAGTACCATCCCTAATAATAAAGCAACAAACAGACTTTTCATATTTAATCAATTTAAATTGGACATCCTTTTTTGTAAATTTCGTATTGATTTCGGCAGATCTGTCAGATTTTCTGATCCCTTCCGATTAAAAAATAGAGAATTGATCCGATGATGTTCATAAACAAGACGATCAACACCCACATTATCTTGTTATTTCCCGCAAATTCAGATCTTAAAATATCGATAATTGCAAGAATGGGTAGTACTGCTGTAAAAAAAATAATAGTCAGAAATATTAAGATCTGAAAAGGACCTATAATTCCAAGTAGTTCCATTTGCTTCGTTTTTAATTTAATGGTTAGTATTATATTTCTATTAACAATTACATTCTTGTTCTGTTTACAACAAAAATACATAATTCATTTTCAACGGCCTATGGTTATATTCAATAATTTTATAATTGGAACTTTCACGAATAGATACCAAAAGCTGTTATATAACATGAAATAAACTAATTTTGCAGGGCAATGGGAAAAACCGTCCAATTAATTGAAAAGATCAGAGAATGGCGTCTAAAGCACCTTAACGAACATGAGGTATTACTGATTCTTAGCTTTGTAGTTGGTATACTGAGTGGTCTGACAGCGATTATTCTAAAAAATCTGATCCATTATCTTGGAAAAATATTAACACAGAATTTTACCTCTTATTCAGAGAATTACCTCTACCTGGCCTATCCCGGAATCGGAATTCTAATCACGGTATTGTATGTGCGATTCTTCGTTAAGGACGATATCGGACATGGGATTACAAAAGTGCTGGAGTCGATTTCCAATAATAAAGGGGTGATGCGCGCCCACAACATGTTCACCTCTATTATTTCGAGTACCGTCACAATCGGTTTTGGCGGATCGGTAGGAGCGGAGGCCCCCGTCGTACTTACAGGTTCTTCCATTGGTTCAAATATTGCACGATCATTCAATCTGAGTTATCGCACAATGACTGTTCTGATTGGTTGCGGGGCCGCCGGTGCAATTGCCGGTATTTTCAAGGCACCCCTTGCCGGAATGTTATTTGCAATCGAGGTACTCATGCTCGACCTGACAATGGCATCACTGTTGCCGCTGATGATTTCGGCAGCCACTTCTGCCTCCTTAGCCTATTTCTTAATGGGAAGTGCGCACCATTTCGAATTTCAAATTGATAAAGCATTTAATGTTACCAATATCCCCTGGTACATTGTTCTTGGGATCTTTTGCGGCCTCTTCTCCTACCTTTTTACAAGGGGCAACCTGTACGTTGAAGGGCGGTTCCGGAAAATCAGCAATCCCTATTTAAAAGTATTGATCGGTGGAACAATGTTGGGTATTTTCATCTTTCTTTTCCCATCACTTTGGGGTGAAGGATATTTATCAATCGAACAGATAATTTCAGATGCCGGATCGGATATTCTGAACAACTCTCTTTTTGTCGTATTCAAAGATGACCGGTTTATATTAATCGGGTTGATCCTGGTAATTATGCTGGTTAAAATTGTAGCTACTGCTGCAACAACAGGCGCCGGAGGAAGCGGCGGGATATTTGCGCCGACATTATTCCTGGGTGGAATGGCTGGTTTCTTCGTTTCTTCGATTCTTAATTTGGATGGAAACCTGGTCCCTGCACGCAATTTTGCTTTGGCTGGAATGGCAGGAATGATGGCAGGAGTAATGCATTCACCAATGACAGCTATCTTTTTGATCGCTGAGATCACGGGCGGTTTCGGATTACTGATCCCTTTGATGATCACTGCGGCAACTGCTTACCTCACGATAACACCACTTGAACCACATTCGATTTACCATATCCGGCTTGCCCAGAGCGGCGAACTTATTACCCACAACAAAGATAAGGCAGTACTTACTTTGCTCAAACTGAAAACTGTGATTGAGACAGATCTGCTAACCGTTAAAGTTAATAGCACTTTGGGGGAATTGGTCCGGATCATATCAAGATCGAAACGCAATATTTTTCCTGTGATTGATCGTGAAGAAAATTTTTGCGGTGTGGTTCTGCTCGATGATGTCAGGCAATTCATGTTTGATAAGGAAAAGTACAATAAAATGAAGGTTATGGATTTGATGACCATGCCACCGGCAATTATTACGCTGGATGAAAGGATGGATAGCGTGATGAAGAAATTTAATGATACCGGTGTATGGAATCTTCCGGTTGTCAGTGAAAAAAAGTATGTTGGTTTAATTTCGAAGTCAACCATTTTCAATGCATATCGTTCTGAATTGGTCCATTTTTCGGAAGAATAGTAATAATATGAACAATCGTTGAAACTTTCATAGCTAAAGAGCTGACAATCGCTGTTAAGGTTTAATGCAGAAACTGTAAATTTGCACATTGAATGAAGTAAAGGTTAAAAGCCAAAGGCTTTGAAATAGCGAGAGAAGTAGAATACAAAATATAAAACGACATAAGTTTAAAATTTATCCAAAAGATTTTTACAATGAAACCCTCATGAGCAAAGACTCGCCAAAGAAGATGAATATCTATGAGGATTCCATGTGATCTTTAAAAAACAAATTATTTACATATGAAAAGGGATACCCAGATTTTTGAAATTATTGAAAAGGAGAGACAACGTCAGTTACATGGTATTGAATTGATTGCCTCAGAGAACTTTGTTTCGGAACAGGTGATGCAGGCAATGGGTTCATGTCTGACCAATAAATATGCCGAAGGCTATCCTGGCCACCGTTATTATGGCGGATGTCAATTTGTTGACGAGTCGGAACAACTTGCCATCGACCGGTTAAAATTGCTTTTTGGCGCTGAATATGCGAATGTGCAACCCCATTCGGGCGCTCAGGCGAATATGGCAGTGCTGATGACCTGTTTAAAACCTGGTGATACTTTTATGGGACTTGATTTGTCGCATGGAGGTCATCTTTCACATGGGTCACCCGTTAATTCATCAGGTTTGTTTTACCGTCCGGTCGCCTATTCTGTGAAAGAAGATACGGGGCTTGTCGATTACGACATGATGGAAGAAGTTGCGATGAAAGAACTTCCAAAATTGATTATTGCAGGCGCTTCGGCCTATTCACGCGAGTGGGATTATCAGCGTATGCGTAATCTTGCCGATAAAATCGGGGCCATTTTTATGGTTGATATGGCGCATCCTGCTGGATTGATCGCTGCCGGTTTGCTCGACAATCCATTGAAATATGCTCACATCGTTACTTCAACTACTCATAAAACATTACGTGGCCCACGAGGTGGAATTATCCTGTTGGGTAAAGATTTTGAAAACCCATGGGGTCTTACCACAAAGAAAGGCGAGTTGAAAATGATGTCGTCGCTTCTTGATTCTGCTATTTTCCCTGGAACGCAGGGTGGTCCGCTGGAGCATGTGATTGCCGCGAAGGCAGTTGCTTTTGGTGAAGCACTTGCTCCTGAATATATTGAATACCAAACGCTGGTTCAGAAGAATGCCAGGGTGATGGCCAAGGCTTTTATGGACAAAGGTTACAAAGTAATTTCAGGCGGAACGGATAACCATTCGATGTTGATTGATTTGCGCACAAAATTTCCTGATCTTACCGGTAAAAAAGCAGAAAATGTGCTGGTACTGGCTGATATTACGATCAATAAAAACATGGTTCCGTTCGATTCTCGTTCACCATTTCTTACCTCAGGTTTGCGTGTCGGAACTCCGGCGATCACAACCCGTGGAATGAAAGAGAAGGATATGGCGATTATTGTTGATCTGATCGACGAAGTTCTTCAGAATGCCGACAACGAAAATGTAATCACCGATGTACGTGGAAGGGTCAATAAAATGATGGAAGGTTTCCCAATGTTTGCGTGGTAAGACGTTTCATAGATATTTAAAAATATGCGGGGCCGAAATTTCGGCCCCGTTTTTTTATAGAGAATTTGTCATCCTTCGGTTCTACCACTTATTTTAAAGAAACCCGTGAATAGGGCACTGCATCCTGAGAAGCAAATTCACCTTTAAGGAATTTATAATAACCTGTTATTGCAATCATTGCCGCATTATCGGTGGTGAATTTAAATGCAGGGATGTGCATTTCCCAGTTGTACTTTTCAGCTGCATCCAGTAAGGCTTTTCTAAGTCCTGAATTGGCAGAAACACCACCGGCAACAGCGATCGTTCGTATGCCGGTTTCTTTGGCCGCTCGTTTTACTTTTGTCATTAAGACTTCGATGATTGTATATTGCAGCGAAGCACAGATATCGGCCCTGTTTTCTTCAATAAAATTGGGGTTTTCAGCCATTCTGTCACGAATGAAATAGAGAAATGAGGTTTTTAAACCACTGAAACTGTAGTCTAATCCAGGGAGTTTGGGTTTTGCAAATACAAATGCTTTTGGATCACCCTCCCTGGCCAGTTTATCAATCAGTGGTCCACCCGGATAGGGTAATCCGATCACCTTAGCACATTTATCGAAGGCCTCTCCGGCAGCATCATCAATTGTTTGTCCAATGACTTCCATATCAAGATGGTCGCGAACAACAATGATCTGCGAATTTCCGCCTGAAACTAACAGGCACAGAAAAGGAAATCCCGGCTCTTTTTTCTCAACGGATTGCTCTTTAACGAAGTGGGCCAAAACGTGACCCTGAAGATGATTCACCTCAATCAATGGAATTCCTCTTGCCAGTGCAAAACCTTTGGCGAATGAAGTTCCAACGAGTAACGATCCCAGTAAGCCTGGTCCACGCGTAAAAGCGACTGCGGAAATTTCATTCATTGATATGCCCGATTTTTTAATAGCCAGATCCACTACTGGAATAATATTCTGTTGATGAGCCCTTGATGCAAGTTCAGGAACAACGCCACCATAAGCAATATGTACGGTTTGTCCTGATACTTCATTGCTAAGGATCAAATTATTGCGAATTATTGCGGCTGATGTGTCATCACATGAAGATTCTATCCCAAGAATTATAATATCTCTGTTTTTGTTCATCCTGTTAATTTATCCTATTTATTTCAATATCCGTTAATAGCACGATTACCGGACTTCAAAAAGTGTTACCTTGCAAAAGTCAAATCAAGTATGCTATCCGGTTCTCCGGTTGTTCTAAAATAAAGGTCAAAAGTATCAAAAAAAGGTTTAATATATTACTCATCTTAGTATTCACGCTCTCAACCTTGTTTGGCGTGGCGTACCTGACCTTTCGCTCTCCAAAAGTTCAAACATTTGTTGCTCAGTGGGTAATGGATCAGTTGTCACATACCTACAAAGCCAATATAAGCGTTGGAGGTGTTGACATTTCCTTATTTAAAAGTATTGTTCTTGAAAAAGTGCTGATTGAGGACCAGAATCAGGATACAATGTTCTATGTCGGCAGTGTTAAACTCCAAATCGACAGTTTAGCGATTCTCGAAAGGAGAATTTATTTTGGTGATCTCAACTTCGAGGATTCCAAAATCAACATTCTGAAAGACACAACCGGGTATAATTTTCAATTTTTAGCAGGAACAGAAACGTCAAAACCCGATACACTTCGACCCTGGCATATCACATTTACCAATTTTTACTTTCTGAATTCGAAAATAAGTTACAAAGATATTAATGCGAAAGACACACTGGTGAACGGTATGAACTTCGATGATTTGGAGATTACCAAACTTAACTTATCTGTGGTAAATGTGCATCAGACCGATTCGATTACAACTTTCTTTCTCGATAATGCTTCAATTTATGAAAAATCGGGGTTTTCTATCGGGGATCTGAGGTTTGCCGGTCGAATTGATTCAACAGGATTGGAACTCTCCAACATGACACTTGTTTCGAATCATTCACACATTGAGGCAAATAGAATAAAAATATCTAAAAACAAACTTTTTGGTGTCGATTCGCTCTATTATGAAAAGAGTCTGACCTTAACAAACCGCTTCGTAATAGACGGTGATTTTAAAGAGTCAATGCTATCACTTACCGATTTATCGTATGTTATTCCTGAACTATGGGGAATGAATGAACCGTTATTGTTTTCGGGTGGGATAAGAGGATCGTTGAGTAATTTGAAATTTAAACGTATCAATTTTAAAATTGGAAGAGAAACACAGTTGAATGCAGATCTTGAACTACAAGGGTTGCCTGATTGGAAAAACACATTTATCTTTTTTAAATTATACAACAATACATTTAATTTCAACGATTTGGCAACCATTCGTATGCCCGATAGTGCTCCATTGCGGTATCTTAAGATTCCAAAGGAATTGCTAAATGATGTAAGGCTTAACTACCAGGGAAATTTCAGCGGATTTCCTTCGGATTTTGTTGCCTACGGAACCTTGGATGGCAGTCTTGGTAAATTGTCTACCGACATCGCTATCCGTCCTAAAAAAACCGGGGAGATTGATTTTAAGGGGAATATCAAAGCGCTTGCGTTTGAGGCAGGTAAATTATTAAATTATTCACCGCTTGGGGCAGTATCTCTTGAGATCAAAGTGAACGGTTCCCGATCGGAAAACAACAAATTCGATGCACTGATTGCAGGGAATATCGACAGTTTGTATTTCAACAATTACCGGGTCGATTCAATTTATGTGAACGGTGAAGCACGCTCTCACAGTTTCGAAGGTGAGTTAAAAATTGAGGATGACAACCTGAAAATGAATTTTGCGGGTAAGGCTGATTTCACAGGAAAAATACCAGTGTTTAACTTTACATCGACTGTCGAAAGAGCTAATCTTGTGATTCTTGGTTTCGAAAAGGAACGAAAGGTGGCAGATCTGATGTTTAAGGTAAGTGCAAATTTCACGGGTGACCATATTGATAATGTTAACGGACAAATTGACCTTCATGATTTTAAGTTTGCCCGGGATGATAAGATGCTTGAGATTCAAAGCCTCCTGCTAAAAACTTCAAATAGTGCTGAAAAAAACAATATTACTCTTCGATCGGATGTTGCGGATGTAACAATTGATGGTAAATACCTTTTTGGAGAATTAGATCTCACCATCAGGGATTATCTTCAATATTTTCTCCCATCGGCCAGACTTCCTTTTTCGGATAGGCCTTCTACTGGTAAAAATGCTTTTCAATATAACGTTAACATAAAGAAAACGGAGGAGCTTGGTAGTTTTTTTATTCCCGGATTAGTTGCTAAATCACCTGTTATTCTTACAGGTAACATCAACTCCGAAAAGAAGACGCTTTCAATGGATGGATCTGTTGATGAACTGCTATTTAAACAGTATCAGGTTCGGGGGTTGACCCTAAATTCGAGGAATATAGGGAATAAATGGTTGATCAGAATTGGAACTAAAGATGCGGTTCTTGGAGGAAATCTGATGTTTGAGAGTTTTTCAATTAATAACTCACTTGTACGCGATAGCCTCAATACAGCAATCACCTGGAACAATAATTCAGTTCCGACCACTAGCGGGAAAATTGATTTTATGGGCGTATTTTCAAGAAATTCGGAAGGTAAGAGCCTTGCTGATTTTTATCTTCGGCCATCTAAAATCTGGGTTGCTGATTCATTATGGCAAATTGAAAAAAGTCATCTTCATATTGATACTACTTCAATTGCTATCGACAATTTTGGTGTCAGGCATAGTCAGGAGCATTTCAGCGTTTTTGGGAAAGTTACTGATAACACTTCCGATAAAATAAACGTTGAATTTAGTAAGGTAAAGCTTAGTAATATTGATTTACTACTTGGCAAAGAGATTGGAATCTTTGGCGAATTAAATGGGTCTGTTTCAGTTGCTGATCCTTACCATTCGTTTTTTCTTACGAGCAAACTCAAAGTATCTGATTTTACCTACCTTGAAAAGAACTTTGGAGATATTCTCCTTGACAATACCTGGGATCAGGAAAAGCTGCAGCTCAACTCTTCATTGGTGCTTCTGAAAGATTCAAAAGCCGGTTTGGAATTAAAGGGTTATTACAAGCCTAAAAGCGATAGTATCGATTATCATGCCAATTTTAATGAATATCCGCTCGAGTCGTTACTCCCTATTCTGCGAAGTTTTTCTGACAAAGTCGAGGGCGTTGGAAATGGGCAGGTGACCATCACAGGCAAATTGTCTGAACCAAAATTCTTTGGTAAGGTTGCTGTCACCAACGCAAAAATCGGGATCGATTATACTAAAGTTGTTTATTCATTGAGCGATACGGTGAGATTCTCAAACGATTCTATTATTTTTAAAAATATTTCGGTTTCCGATATCAATAACAACAAGGCCAGATTTAATGGTGTAATTACGCATAATTTATTCAATCACATGACTTATGATATGTTTGCTAGTACAAGCAATATCATGGCTTTAAATACAACTGGAGCAGACAATCCGCTATTTTATGGCATGGCTCATGCCTCTGGGATGATAAGAATTTCAGGAAAGGTTGCCGATGTCCGATTGGACATGTCCTTAACCACAAAGCCTGGAACGCAGATTAATGTACCGCTTGAAAATCCCGAATCAGTAAATGAGTACGATTTTATCAGGTTTGTAAATCCCGACTCGCTTGTTGAAAAGAACAGGTCGACTACAAGAATAACTAAATCGGGTGGATTTGAGATGAATCTTGATGTTACCGCAACACCTGATGCGAAGGTTCAAATGATTTTTAACTCTACAGTGGGCGATGCAATCAACGGATACGGTTCTGGTGACCTCAGGTTTAACTATGACAAAGAGGGAAATTTTTTCATTTACGGTGATTATAAGATCGATAAAGGAGATTATATGTTTACCCTTCAAAATGTACTGGCCCGAAAGTTTCGCATCGAACAGGGGGGACTTATCTCATGGAATGGTGACCCATATGGTGCTATTGTTGATCTTGATGCTGTTTATACTTTAAAAGCCCCCATCAATTATCTATTGCTTAATTACAATCAAAACAATCAAACCGACAATTCACGCAGAATTCCAGTTGAATGCCGGATCAACCTTTCAAAAAAATTGCTTAATCCTTCTCTAAAATTTGATATTGCATTTCCTACTGCCGATGAAAGGACAAAGGATGAACTTCAGCAGTTTATCAGTACACAGGATGACATTAATAAACAAATGGTGTCATTACTCGTAATGGGGCAATTCTTCACACCAGAATATCTGCGGGGGAGACAGGATTTTCAGTCAAATACCGGTAATTTAGTTGGATCTACAACTTCCGACATTCTGTCCAATCAACTTTCTAATTGGCTTTCACAGATCAACAATGACTTCGATATCGGATTTAATTATCGTCCGGGAGACCAGGTGAATGCCAACCAAATGGAGTTAGCTTTAAGCACACAGATACTCAATGATCGGGTGACAATAAATGGTAATATTGGCAACAACAGCAATTTACAATCGAACATTGCAAATCCGGTAGTGGGAGAGGTGGAGGTATTTATAAAGCTCAATAAATCTGGTAAATTACAACTTAAAGCTTATAATCGGGCTAATGATGACTTGATGTACGATACCTCTCTTTACAAACAAGGGATTGGGTTCTCATTCACGGAAGAATTTGATACATTAAGTGATCTTTTTAACCATTATCGTACCAAAAAAGCACCGAAGAAAGTCATCATAAAGCAGGATACTTTAAAAGGACGATCAGTTCAATAATCAAAAACAGGTGGAATATTCAATCGGAATGCCTATTTTTGCCAGAGTAGTTATCAATCATGAATAGTATAAAACATCAATTTTATTCCCTATGTTAAATCTATTATTTATTCAGGCTGCACAAGGGGCTATCGGAACATCTGATATTGCAACAAAAACAGCCAAAGCTGCAGTTGAACTAAATTTCTTTGATCTGGCGCTTAAAGGTGGCTGGATTATGGTTCCGATCATCTTACTCGGCTTTGTGGCGGTTTACATTTTTGGTGAACGGTATTATACGATCCGAAAAGCTTCAAAAATCGACAACCATTTCATGGACCAGATTAAGAGTCTTATTCATAAGGGCAAAATCGATGAGGCTATGATGTTATGTCGGTCGAACGATGCGCCTGTGGCTCGAATGATCGAAAAAGGAATTTCTCGCATAGGGCGTCCTTTGAATGATGTCAATACTGCCATCGAAAATGTGGGTAACCTGGAAATTTCGAAACTTGAAAAGGGTTTTCCGGTTCTGGCCAGTGTTTCGGGTGGAGCTCCGATGCTTGGGTTTCTGGGAACTGTAATGGGAATGGTACAGGCATTTTACAACATGTCAACTGCCGGCAGCAATGTCGATGTTACGATTCTATCAGGTGGGATTTATCTTGCGATGGTAACTACAGTTGCCGGACTAATTGTTGGAATTACCGCCTATTTTTGCTATAATATTCTTGTTGCAAAAGTAGATTCTGTAGTTTTCAAAATGGAGGCAACTACTTCCGCATTTATGGATCTTTTGCACGAGCCAGCCAAATAGTTAAATATCAACAAATATGGCATTACGTAAACGAAATAGAGTTGAATCTGGATTTAGCATGGCCTCCATGACCGATCTTGTATTCCTATTACTGATATTTTTTATGATCACATCAACAGTGGTAAGTCCGAATGCACTCAAATTATTACTGCCTCAAAGCAGTAATCAAACCAATGCAAAACCACTGACTACCATTTCAATCACAAAAGATCTTAAATTCTACGTTAATAATAACGGTAAACCGGTTATGGTGAATTTTGCAGAGATTGAGCCATACCTTCGTCAAACACTTGGAAATCAGCCTGAGATGTATATATCGCTTCATGCTGAAAAATCGGTCCCGATTGAGGAGGTAGTGAAGGTAATGAACATTGCCAAGCGCAATAAATATAAGATGATACTTGCCACAAGTCCTGAGAGAGACTAATCAATTAATATCGGAAAAATAGACTATGACATTAACAAATAGCGAACGAACAGGATTAATTGCAACTGTATTATTTCATGCGGTTGTTTTACTATTGTTGCTCTATTTGGGATTTGTTACGCCTTTTCCACCACCACAGGAGGAGGGTTTTTTGATTGATTTTGGTAATACCGAAACCGGACTTGGATTAAATGAGCCTTCAGCGGCAAGGGCCCCTGAGATTGTTGCAGCTGCCAAAAAGGTTGTTCCGGTTGTTAAACCTGTTGCAAGGCCTCAAAACACCCCTAAAGTCGAAGACAATGGGGCGGAGGATTTGCTTACTCAGGAATATGAAAAGACAGTTGCAATGGCCGCCAGGGCAAAGAAAAAAGTGTTTGATGAGAAAAAAGCAAAAATTGAGGAAGAGCAAAGGATAAAGGCACGTGAAGAGCAACAGCAAAGAGTTGAAGCACTGGAAATACAGCGGGCGGAGGCAGAGGAAAAACGTGTGGCACAAGAAAAGGAAGCAAAGATTGGTGCCATCAATTCGCGAGCAAAAAACGCTTTTGGGGGTGGCAAAGCAGACAATGGTTCCAAAAGTACTGGTCAGGGGAATACATATGGCAGAGGCAATCAGGGAAGTCCTGATGGTACTCCCGGCGCTAACCAGTATGGACTTGGTGGTGGAGCAGGCAAAGGTATTTCATATAGTCTGTCAGGTCGTAATGCACGCTCGTTGCCCAAACCCACTTTCCCGGGAAATGAATCCGGAATTGTCGTTGTAGAAGTGACAGTAGATAAATTCGGGAAGGTAACTAAAGCCTTACCTGGAATAAAAGGTTCGAATACTGTTAATACCGATCTGCTTGAAGCGGCAAAGAAGGCGGCGTTAGCAGCCAGCTTTAATTCTGATGAAAACGCACCTGCCTTTCAAAAGGGAACAATTACCTACCATTTCATACTCCAATAAGAAAACCCGGAGAATTTAAATTGACAACCGGAGGGATATTCTAAGCCTATCACTTCAGGTTTTTCACAAATCAGGAGATATCTCAATTAGATTATAAAAGTAATATTTCACTATCAATCTAAAAATAATTAGCAATTGTAGGATCAAAACTATGAATATTTAGCTATCTTTAAAAAAAAATCCGGTTCGCTATACCGGAATAACTGAAGGCTGAGTAGATGTAATGGTTGAATTTTTGATTTTCAGATATTTGACCATCTGTAATCAAGAACATGATTGTTTGAGATTTTACGCTGTATTTTATCATAAATTCAATTCCAGTGTATCATGAAGAATTCTCCATACACAGAAAAGGAACTACTTGAAATCGCTTCATGTTTCAAAAAACACCTAAAAGATCATTTTGATTCAATAAAAAAATTCTGTCCTGGACTGGATCAGGAATTTATTTATAAATTTAAAGCCCTTTTTTATGAAGTTCAAACGCATCCCTTAGAGGCAGAAGCTGATCCCGTTGTCAAGGAGTTTAAGTTCAAATTAGATGATCTTGCAAATCAGGTTAATAGCTTATTCCCAATTTTCCGTTTCTATATGCAAAAAGCCTTTCCATACGATTCAAATTTATGGGAAGCCTATCAATATAGTGAAATAGAAAAAGCGATGCGCGATTATGCTGTATTGCGAACTTGCCTGGAAGGATCTGTTAAAATTATTGACGATAAAAGAACAGAATTAAGTGCGGCCAATTGTCCAAATCCAACGTTAAACGAAATTGTGGATTTGACGAAACAGATTAGCGACAAACACGAAGAATATCAGGAATATCTCCGAAATAAAGATGCAAGGGGCAAGATTTTTCAAAATAATCTGAACGAGCTTTTCAAATTAATGAAAATGGTAAACGATGCAGCTTCAAAGTGCTTTCAGAATAATCCGGAATTTTTAAAGAAACTGACATTTCCCGTTAAGGAACCGTTACCTCAAAGTTAAAAGTGATAGGAGCAAGGCGAAGGCAGGTTATGGAATTATTATGGCCGATAGTTAACTACAAAAAGCTTTTAAAGTACTTCACATAAACCTCCATATTCCGTTCTAATAGTTCAACGGAGTATTGGTATGCTTTCTGGTCATCCTGAACTTCTACAGCATCCAAAATACATTGCTGAAGTCGCAAAGTATACTCTTTTTCACCCTCCACATTGGCATAGATTAAATTACGCATCCTGGGCAGTAGAGAATAGATAGGTTCCATACTGATAATAATAATCGGATTACCGGTTGCTTTCGATAGATTCATATGGAACCGGTTAATCATATCCACCTCAAGTTGGGTATTATCCGGATCACATTTAGTCAATTCTGCAAGATTCTCTTTCAGCAACTTAATATCATCAGCTGTGCGGTTACGGGAAGCTAATCGTGCAATTTCGGGTTCGAATAATCTTCTGACTTCAATAATTTGGGTGATCAGATTGGAGTCGAATTTAAGATCATAGTATAAATTGAGAGAATTAATTGCGTCTTCAATTTTTATTTCAGAAACGATCATTCCGCTCCCTTTTCGGATCACGATCAATCCTCTGGCACTTAACCGGCGCAAGGCTTCACGCAAAGCTGTACGGCTTACTGCAAAACTCTCGCATAATTCCTTTTCTGATGGAAGTTTGGCTCCCGCTACTAGCTTCTTTTGCCGTATTGCCTCTTCAATTTTGCGTTCTATTTTTTGACTAAGTGTTTGGCTTATACGTATTTTGCCGAATATTTCGTCCATCAGTTATCTATTTCATAAATTTACATAACAAAGATACTCATTTTTCATTTTAGCTCAAATAGCTAAATGCAATTTAATTATTACATCCTCAGATTGTTGCCTTATTAGGATTATTTTTCTTTTTTTATCCTGTTTGTAACCTCGTAGGAGATTTTTTTTGCAGCAAAAGAACGTTAAATGAAAAAAGAGGCTGCAACATTATCTGCAGCAGCCTCTTTGCTATTTTATTCCAGTTAATATATTACCAGCCTGGAGTTTGGGTTAATGTATATCCTTTATCCAAATACTCGCTAATTTGAGTATTACCTATTGGAGCCAGATAAACCTTATCTGTAAAGGGGTCTCTATCAGAAATGTTTTCAGGAACAAGGTAACCTACCATATCTGCTCCATTTGTGCCTGTATAGGTAACAACAGTACCATCTGCTTTTTTAACCTTTAGCTTATTAACTTTTGCTGCTACTAACCATTCAGGATACTCTGTTTGGAAATTAATCCATAAACCAAGTAACTGATCGGGATTAGCCGTACCATTCATATAATTAATTTTCTTCCAACGCTTAAGATCCATCAGGCGAGTATGCTCGAATACGAATTCCATTCTGCGCTCGCGGCGTATTTCCCAAATAAGTGCAGGGACATCAGCATCACGATCAGGGTCATCAGAAAGAGTAGCCAGTGTTAATGGCGCCGTTTTCTTAATCCCTTTTGCGATTGCTGTCGCATCTAATGGGCGGTTGTGAATTGCATTTATTGAAACATCAAGATCTGCCTGAGTTACAGCAGCGCCTGCCATTGTTGCTAATTCAGCTTTGGCCTCAATCCAGTTAAGCACAACTTCAGCGAGACGCATTATGGGAGCGTCATTTGTATTTGTGCTTGAACCATACTTTGGAAGGTATGGACCAGGATATTGCTTCACACCTTCACGATCAATGAATTTGCATGCATACAATAACGTACTTGATTCTTTCTTGGGTGCGTCCCAGAATGTAGCTTCAAAACGAGGGTCACGTGTGGCAACCATGCTTTTGATATCTAGTTTATCTGCATTTGCAACTGAAGATAGCTTATATGGTTTTCCATCGTTGCATAAAAATGCTTTTGCCAGTCTTAAATTTGGAGCAGCACTTTGACTTTCGTATAAATTTGAATAAGAAGCAACGGAGTGTGTTACTCCGATTGCTGCGTCATAAGCCCTGAACATGATCACTTCTTTGTTGCTTGCTAAATCTTCTGATCCGAAAAGTGAGCGGAAATCGCTGGCGAAGGAGAATTTGCCGGATGCCATTACCAAATCTGAGGCTCTTACCGCCAAATCGAGATATTTCTTCGCCTTTTCTGTGTTATTCAGCTGATATTTTTGCCATGTGCCTTCAAATAACATAAAACGTGAAATGAAACCGGCAGCAATATATTTGTTGAGATATTGATTATTGCCATCCGTTAAGCGCATATTGTCAAGTACATATACGAAATCATCATAAACCTTGTCCATAACAACAGTTCGGGAATCCCTGTCTTTGTACAACAGATCAAATTCAGAGTCGCCAATCACCTTGTCGTAATAAGGTACGTCGCCGAAAACACTAACAAGACGGCTATACTCATATCCTCTGAAGAAACGAGCCACTGCGCTCCAATGCTGATAAACGCTGGCAGTAATCTGTTTATCTTTCATTCCTTCAATTCTTTCAAGAAATAAATTTGATTTTCGTACCCAGGCAAAATCCCAGGTTGGGCCTGCATAGCTAAGTAACCATGAGGCAGTTTCGCTAGTTGACACTCTTGATGCAGGGGCTTGTATT